>OJMI01000790.1_pt1 | contig 39396 bp, 37 predicted proteins | sample 1597131 | NCBI WGS metagenome assembly OJMI01 (sample SAMEA2452116, study PRJEB22498) | human gut metagenome | reverse complement strand
ATGGAGCTGACTGTTACTAATAGGTCGAGGGCATAACCAAAGCAGTGATAGGTAATGGATGATGGTGTTGGTTTTTAACTGTATGTAGTTTTGAAAGTATATAAATATAGAAGATAGTTTTGTAGGGAAGCAGTACTCTGGTGAGTATTGCTTTTTTGACGTTATCAGTGTTGCACTTCGGGGTAATGTTATGGATATGGCTGTCGGTGTTATCATAGGTGGAGCTTTTTCAGGAATTGTAACTTCACTGACGGATAATTTTATTAACCCGGTTTTAAATGTCCTGACAGGTGGGAAGATTTATTCACTTGAAGATGTAGCCGGATTCGCATCCAGTTTTCTTTCTGCAGTTGTGAATTTTATCATTATGGCATTTATTTTGTTCTGTCTGATGAAAGCGATCAATAAGCTTGTGAATCTGAGTAAGCCAGAAGAAAAGCCTGCAGCACCGACAACAAAAGTCTGTCCGTTCTGTCAGAGCAAGATCAGCATCAAGGCAACGAGTTGCCCTCATTGTACATCTGTTCTGGAAGAGAATGTTGCAGAAGAAAAATAAATTGTAGATATCAGAGTGAAGATTAGAATAAGTTTTTTCCTGAATCCGGGAAGAAACTTATTCTTTTTTAGTTGACTTGTAAATGATATAAAGATGTTGGGGTCAAAAGCCCCCAACAATGATGCCAACGGATTGTTTCGTGCTACGCACTCCCACAATCCTACCCGCTATTCGCATATCATGGTGCTTACGCCCCACTTTTATGCTCATATCGGGGCGGGTCTCAAGGTCATTCTACCACCAGTGTGCAAGCACACGTGGTTTCAGACCTTTTGACCCTGACATCATATAAATAATAAAAAGCTTTTAAAAAGAAAAAATATTACAAAAGAAAAATATCATGGTTGTGAGGAAGCCAAATGAAGACAGTGAAAAAGAGAACTGTATCAATTATTCATGAATTGATTGGAAATGAGGAATTGATGACACTTTCAGAACTAGCAGAAAAATTTGAAGTTTCTCAAAGAACCATACGAAATGATTTAAAATTAATCAATGAATTGTTGAAAGAAATGGATTTAGGGAAAATCAGACTTGTGGGAGGAAGGATTATCTGTCCCAGTTCATTTGGACAGGTGTTGAAGGCAGTTCCGAAAGATGATTTATATACATACAAGCTTTCACAGGAGGAACGTATCGAAATTGCAGCCTCTTTTCTGATTAATACAGTGGAATATATTACGATGTCTGTGATTGCAGACAATCTGGTTGTAAGCAGGTCAACGGTTATCAATGATTTAAGTAAGATAAAAGCGTATATTGGTCAAGGTAATCTTAAAGTACTTTCTCATCCTAATAAAGGACTGCGAGTAGAGGGAAAAGAGAGCGATAAAAGGCTATTTCTAATGAATATCAAAGGAAATGGTGTAGAAAAAGAACAAAAAGATATTGTAGAAAGTATTGTATTAAAGCAACTGAATCTCAGAACAGACAGTTGGCAGAAAATCAGAGAGATATTGTACGAATCAGTGTATCTGGATCAGAGTCGTTTGCGGGAAGATTCTTTCGAGAAGATCGTATTATATTTAGGAATTATGATTCATCGTAATCAGCAGGGAAGTTACATTGAAATACAAAAGAGACAACCAAATAGTAAATATCGGATGGCACAGAATATTTTGATTCAGATTGCCAAAGAATATTTCATATCTCACAAAGAAGATGAAGTACAGTTTTTGAGTGAACTTCTTATCTGCGAAAAATTTTCCGGTTATGTATCAGAAAAGAACGAAATAACTAGGAAGGAAATGAAAGAGCAGTTAGATTCTGCAATTTATGAGGCAGAGATATTATTGAAAAAAAGCAGAAGAATTGTAAAGGGATATTTTAGTCAGTCAGCGGAAATATGGGAACATTATGATACAGTTGAATTACATCATTTCCTTCCTGCGTCTCATATCCAACTGGGAGTGGAGTGTCAGGATTGGAAAGAAATTGTTGAAAACATGGGCAGATGGATGTATGAGCATGGATATGTTGAAAAAAGATATGTGGCATCTATGATTGAAAATACCGAAAAAAATGGTCCATATATTGTTGTATTACCTGGGTTTGCAATTCCTCATGACGGGCAGGGCAAGGGCAGCATTATTTCAGGAATGTATCTTGTCAGTCTCAGGCGACCGATTCCATTCGGAGTTGAAAAGCTTGATCCGGTGGAGTTTGTCTGCTGTTTTAGTGCGGTGGATCTGAAAGTACATATGAAAGCATTTTTCAGTCTTATCAGTATGTTTAGAAATAATACTTTTAAGAGAAAATTACGAGAATGTAAAACATCTCAGGACGCAGCTCATCTGATTGAAGAATATGAATTCGAATAGGAAATAAAATGGTTGAAGATATTGCAAATTTTTTTGAAATATCTTCAACCATTTTATTTTTTGCAAAATTCAGGAAAAGAATTTGACTTTTTTCTTCGTGAAAGATGCGCAATAATTAAGTCATTCTGGAAATTACATCCAGGTATACAGATTATATTTGGAAACATTTGCAAAAAGTGTCGAACGAAATTTGTTATGATTCGTGAATTTCCGAATATAAATAAAGCAGAATGGCGGATGGAAAATAAAACCTGTTCATCAGGAAGAATCTACCGGAAAGGAAGGAAAAATGCGGATAACGGGACGAAAAGAAGTTTCATATGAGAAAAAGCAAAGAAACCGGCGTTGGTTCTCATTACTACTTGGAATTTGTCTGCTTGTATCAATGCAGTTAAGTGCATTTGCGGAATCGCAGAGTGCGGAAGGCATACCGGAGGCAGTAACCACTGGATCCGGACAGTTACAAGAGCAGTCCGGAAAGGCAGAAGAACAGTCAGCCGGGAACGGACAGATACAAGCAGAAGAACGGTCAGCTGGGAACGGACAGATACAAGCAGAAGAACAGACGGCTGAAAACAGGCAGACGATGGCAGAACAGCAGGAACGAGCTGTTTCAGGGAAGATTGAAGCAAAAGTTTATCTTCGTTACAGTAATGAAGTGCCCTCAGCCATCAATAATGCATTTGCTATGGGAGAATTTGGCCCTTCAGGAAATGACAAGCCATATTTCACAGTAACGGTTGATCTGGATGAGCTGAATAAAAAAGTAAATTCCTATAGTTACTGGCAAGATTATGGACGAGGAAACTGGGTAGAATATATCTATTATTCAATCGACAGTGACGCAAGATGGAATCAGCAAAATACGAGACTGGAAAGTGTTACAAAATTATGGCGGGAAGCAATTACTTCAGCCATGAGTGCAGCAGATCAGGCAAAGTTCACCAATGTATTTGGTGAGAATATGTTTGTAGGATATGTCCTGAAAAGAGAGGGGAGTGGATGGCATATTGACGGAGTTCTGGCAGAAGATCCACCGGTGTATGTTGTGGAGCTGTATGATGCGGAAAATAATGGACTTTTTGCCATTTCTTCAAATGATACAAAACTTCCGGGAGTTACTTACAGGGAATTTAAAAGGAAAGCAGAGGAGATTCTGGGTGGTCAGAATTATCAGTATGAAGAAGGAAATGACCACATTATCATGACGTATCAGAAAGACGGAGTAACATATCAGACAGAAATTGTGCCGAAGTCAGATGGTGCAGATGCGTCTTACGTAAAAAATTATCATGTGTATCCTGCACAGGGGAAATTTGCATACCGGACGGTAACGGCTGATACGTATTACCTTTGCAGGCTCAAAATGACAACCAGGCAGGTCGGTACAGATTTATGGATTGAAAAGAAAGTTGCCGGAGGTGCGGCAGACCCAAAAGAACATTTTACGTTTGTTCTGACAAAAACATCGCTTGCCGGAACCAGTTACAGCGTCAGCTATGAAGGAATTGCAGAAAATGACGGGGCAGGGCATCAGGAAACACTTACATTTGATGGAAATGGAGTGGCAAGGCTGTCTTTAAAGAATGGAGAAAAAGCCAGAATCCTGCAGATGCCGTCAGGGGATGTTCAGATCAAAGAAGAAAATGGTGATTATGTAACAAAAGTTACAGTAAATGGAATTTCTGAAAAGTACAGTGATGCATCGGGAATAAAAATCCAGCTTTCCAGTGAGAAGACAGAATTGGTTTTTACAAACCAGTTAGATGCACAGCCACCGACAGGTGCAGAACTGCTAAGTGTGCCATACTGGCTGATGGGAGGAACTGCACTGGCAGGACTGCTGGGCAGCAGAATCACAGGCAAGAGAAGAAAAGACAGAAAGAAAAAGTTTTTTTAGAAAGACAGAGCAGGAAAGATGGACAAGGAAAAATTAAAAAAACTTCGAAGATCAGATTTTTTCAAAGCGGTATTCCTTATCATTTTTGTATTTGTTACAGGATGGGTCATATTTGGATTTACCCGGGTGTATGGTTCAGCAATGAAACCGGCAGCATGTGACGGGGATATTCTGATGTATTACCGCCTGCATACAGAATATAAAGCAGGAGATATGGTTGTTTATCAGGCAGACGGACTTCTGCATATTGGAAGAATTGCGGCAGTGCCGGAAGAAACTGTGCAGATCACAGAGGAAGGTGAACTGGTGATCAATGGATATACGCAGGCTGATACAGAAGTATTTTATGAAAAAGGACCTGCAAATGGTACGGAAGAACAATCGCTTGGAAAAGGGGAATATTATATTCTGGCGGATGATCCTTCCTCAACGGAGGACAGCAGAAGTTATGGACCGATCTTGCGGAAGCAGATCAAAGGCATTGTGGTTACGCTGATCCGCAGAAGAAATTTGTAGAAGGGAATCCATGGTTTTTGGCGGGATCATGCTGAAGAAGCAGGAAGATCCGGAAGCCGTCAACGATCATCTATCATAGTTGGGAGGTTGTCCACAACATAATATTAGGTAGAAAAATCTAATGGATCCAATAAAAATAAAAAGAAAGGAAATGCATAAGCTTTTTGCTTCTGAAGGTTTTATGCTAAGGTGAAAAATGAAGAATAATATGAAAAAGCTGGCAGCAGCACTGCTGTCAGGAACAATGCTCCTTGGAATGACAGGGTCTGTATTTGCTGCAGACGCACAGACAGATGCAATGTCTGTATCGGTAACTGCAAATGATACGAGTGCAGTACTCACAAAAACCTGGACTGCGGCAGAAAATGGACTTCTGAAAGATGGGGAAGAATTTACATTTCAGTTAACCTATGACAGTGTGGAGGCAGTTTCAACCAACGTACCTGCATCTCCACAGTATATGAATCAGCTTCTGAGTGCAGGAATGGCAGTTGATACAACCCTGTCAGCACAGTGGAAAACCAGTGCGGCAGGAGGAAATACAAGTTCTGCAACGAAATCGTATGTAGATTTATTTAACGGGATTTCCTTTACGACACCGGGAACGTATCATTTTACCCTGTCAGAAAATGCAGGAACAAATCCGAATATTTCTTATGATACAGCAACGTATGAAATTATAGTGCAGGTAGTGTGGAAGGATAATTTTGAAGGACTGAAGATCAATGGTGTCAGTACAGCACAGGGGGAAAATAAGTTAGATGGAGCAGCCTTTGAGAATAATGCGGCTGCAAATAAGATACTTACGGTTTCTAAAAAAGTCGGAGGCGGTGCAGCCAACAAAAATGATGACTTTACATTTAAAGTAACGATCACAGGAATTGACGGAACATATTCCACTAACGTTGCCGGAAAAACGATCACCAATGGAACAGAGACAGAATTTACATTAAGACATGGCGAAACCTTTGTAGTTAAGAATCTTCCTGAAAATGCATCCTACACGGTTGTTGAGACTGATAAAAAAGGTTATCAGAAGACCGAGGTAAGTGTAAATAAAGAAGCAAATCAGACCAGTGATACAGCAGAAGGTACAATCCGGATGGATGGTGAAAATACAGTAGACTATACAAATACAAAGACTGTGCCGTCACCGACAGGAATCGCACTGGAGATTCTTCCATTTGCTGTTCTCTTCCTTGCAGCAATCGCAGGAGGCGTTGTATTTTTCCGCAGAAAAAGAGGATGATCTATGGAGCGTAAGGCAGAGTATTGTCTGACGCAGATCTTCCACTACCTGGTAAATGGTCTGGCAGCGATCGTGTTTTTCTGCTGCATTGCCTATTCAGGATATGCACTGTGGGATAACTGGAGCATATTAAAGGAACCGGATCAGGTAAGGGAGGATCTGATCCGGTATAAACCTGCAAATGAAGAGGAATTAAGTTACAGTTTTCAGGAACTGAAAGCAATGAATCCGGATGTATGTGGATGGCTTACACTGGATCATACGAAAATAGATTATCCGGTTGTACAGGGAACAGATAATTTTGAGTATCTGGAAAAGGATGTGCTTGGAAATCCATCTGTGGCAGGAAGTATTTTTCTTGATGCAAAATCTGACAGAAACTTTCATGATTTCTATACTGTGATTATGGGACACCATATGCAGGGCAGAAAAATGTTCGGGGATATTGATTTATATACCGATGTTTCTTTCTTTGAAAAAAATACAACCGGGACACTTTACGTGGAAGGCAGGATCCTGAAGCTGGAGACGGTCGCAATCCTGAAGGCAGATGCGTATGATAAATATGTATACCGGACAGACTGGAAAGAGAAAGAAGAAAAAGAAGAGCTGATCCGGCACATTTACGAACTGGCAGTCCATACACGGGGGCAGCGGCTGACGGTGGAAGATCAGATGATAGCATTATCTACCTGTTCTTCAGGAAATACAAATGGCCGTCATCTTCTGATCTGCAAAGTGATAAAGGAAAATACAGTGGAAGGAAGTGAAACAGAGTGAAAAGAAAGAAAAGTTTCTGGAATATGTTCGTAGCAATGACGAGTGTTCTGATGATGACAGTGATTGGAGCCTGCACAATCTATGCAGCGGAAGAAGGCGGCAGTGCCGAGGTCAATGTACAGACAAAAGTCAGTGGAACAGCACCGGAAAAAGAAGTATTTACGTATACACTGAAAGAACAGGGAGCTTCAGACAACCAGGAAAGAAAGCTGACGGTTGAAGGAGCTGGAACGGGAACATTTCTTTTTCATTATACCCAGCCGGGGGTATACAGTTATATTTTAAAGCAGGAGAGCGGGACAAAAGCAGACTGGACTTATGATTCCGAGGTCTATTATGTAGATGTCTATGTAATGTGGGATGAAAAAATGGAGTCACTGGAAACCGTGACAGTCTATTTTGACAGTGAAGGAAATAAGAGCGAGCCGGTTTTTGAAAATAAATATCAGCAGCCGGAGAAAAGAACGCAGGCCGTTGTAAAAAAAGTAAGATCTGCTAAAACCGGAGATGAAGATATACTTTCGGGATGGGCAGTCCTGATGATACTGGCAGCAGGAACCGGTGTCTTGGCATACCGGAAAAAGGCAACCCGGCAGAGAAAATCATAAAAAACAGAGAAAATGCAGCAGAAAGCAGGAGAGACTGTATACAGGGAATAACTTTGTATACAGTCTCTTTTTTTGCTGCATAAACGCTATGATATCAATAGTAGTATTTTCGAGCAGAATTTGATACAATAGGAAATAACATAAAAGCTCAAAGGAGGAAGGAATATGGGACTTATCAGGGCAGCAATCAGTGCGGTTGGCGGAACAATGGCAGATCAGTGGAAGGAGTTTTTTATCTGTGAATCACTGGATGTGGATGTTCTTGCGGTAAAAGGGCAGAAGCGGATCGGCAGCCGTTCGGCAAATAAAAAAGGAAGTGATAATCTGATCACAAGTGGGTCGGGAATTGCAGTGGCAGATGGACAGTGTGCTTTGATCGTGGAGCAGGGAAAGATTGTAGAAGTATGTGCGGAACCGGGAGAGTATACTTATGATGCATCGACGGAACCGACGATCTTTTCAGGAAATCTTGGATCATCACTGGATCAGGTATTTGATGTGATCGGCAAACGTTTTACATATGGAGGAGACACCGGAAAAGATCAGAGAATCTACTATATAAATACAAAGGAGCTGATCGACAATAAGTTCGGAACGCCGAATCCGGTTCCGTTCCGTGTAGTAGACAGAAATATCGGTCTGGACGTAGATGTATCAGTGCGGTGTAGTGGAGTTTATTCCTACAGGATATCAAATCCACTTCTGTTTTACGCAAATGTATGTGGAAATGTAGAGCAGGAATACAGAAGAGAAGAGCTGGATCATCAGCTTAAGACGGAATTTATCAGTGCATTGCAGCCGGCATTTGCAAAAATTTCAGATCTGGAGATCCGTCCCAATGCACTTCCGGGACATGTAACAGAGCTGTGTGATGCGATGAATGAGGCACTGACAGGAAAATGGGCAAATACGAGAGGAATTACGGTCGTATCCGTTGCCATTGGAACGATCGATCTGCCGAAAGAGGATGCTGAGATGATCAAGCAGGCACAGAAGACTGCGATCCTGCGTGATCCGATGATGGCAGCAGCAACTCTGACAGAGGCTCAGGCCGGTGCAATGAAGACGGCAGCAGGCAATTCCGCAGGAGCCATGACCGGATTTATGGGAATGGGAATGGCAGCACAAAATGGAGGAATGAATGCTCAGAATCTGTATCAGATGGGAGCTGAGATGGCTCAGCACAATGCAGGACAGAACCAGCAGAATGTCAGCAGCCAGCCGCATATGACAGCACCGGGCAAGGGCGGTGAGAAAGAAGCAGCAGGAAAGTGGACCTGTGCCTGTGGAGCTGTGAATGAGAAAGAATGGAAGTTCTGTCAGGAGTGTGGAAAGGAAAGACCACAGGAGGGATGGATCTGTAGCTGCGGTGCGGAAAATAAAGGAAAATTCTGCACAGAGTGTGGAAAACCCCGTCCGAAAGGAACTCCTGTGTACCAGTGCGACAAGTGTGGATGGAAACCGGAAGATCCGAAGAATCCACCGAAATTCTGCCCGGAATGCGGAGATCCATTTGATGCAAATGATATCGTCGGATAAAAAGGAAGAAAGATAAATGAGTGAGTTGATACAATATAAGTGTCCGTGTTGTGGAGGAGCTGTAGAGTTTAACAGTACTGCACAGAAAATGAAATGCCCGTACTGTGATACAGAGTTTGAAATTGAGACGCTGAAGAAGTATGATGAGGAACTGAAGCAGGAAAAGCAGAAGGAAGATCAGATGCAGTGGCAGGAAGATGCCGGAAGTCAGTGGGGAGAAGAAGAGACCTCAAAGATGAGGGTTTACCATTGCGAATCCTGTGGTGGTGAGATCATAGCAGATGAGAATCAGGCTGCCACAAAATGCCCGTACTGTGATAATCCTGTTGTAATGAAAGGACAGTTCCAGGGAGATCTGAGACCGGATTACGTGATTCCGTTCAAGCTGGATAAGGCTGCGGCAAAGGAACGGTTTAAAAGCCATCTGAATGGAAAGCCGCTCCTTCCGAAAGTATTCCGCAGTGAGAATCATATTGATGAGATCAAAGGGATCTATGTTCCATTCTGGTTATTTGATGCGGATGCAGAAGCAGATATCCGTTATAAAGGAACGACTGTGCGGACATGGAGTGATTCGGATTATAATTATACCCAGACCAGTTACTATTCTATTTTACGAGGGGGACGGATCGGGTTTGAACGGGTTCCGGTGGATGGTTCTTCCAAGATGGAAGATGATCTGATGGAATCCATCGAACCGTATGATTTTAAGGATGCGGTGGATTTTCAGACGGCATATCTGGCAGGCTATCTGGCTGATAAGTATGATGTGAATGCAGAAGAAAGTATCGGCCATGCGAACCGCAGGATCAGACAGAGTACAGAGGATGCTTTTCGTGCCACGGTAAAGGGATACAGTGGTGTGGTGGTAGAAAATTCCAATGTCCGGTTGGAAAATAGCAGGGTAAAGTATGCACTTTATCCGGTATGGATCTTAAATACTACCTGGCAGGGAAAGAAATATCGGTTTGCCATGAACGGACAGACCGGAAAATTCGTAGGAAATCTGCCGACAGATAAAGGAGCCTATGTCCGCTGGTTTGTGGGGCTGACAGCAGGAATCAGTGTAGCAGCATTTAGTATCTTATCCCTGTTGTGGATGTTGTAGGAGGAGTGTGGAATATGAACAGAACAAGATCGAACAGACGAATCCTGCTTCTCTGTACTCTGCTTGTATGTCTTGTGAGTATGCTGATGATCCGGTTTTCTGCAGCAGCAGAGGAAAATGTCATACCGGAAACGAGGCAGCTCCCACGGCTGGTAGACCGTGCGGATCTTCTCAGTGAACTGGAAGAGGAAGAAATGGAAGCAAGACTGGATGAGATCAGTGAGCGGCAGCAGGCAGATGTGGTGGTTGTGACGGTGAACAGTCTGGATGGAAAGTCTGCACAGGATTATGCAGATGATTTTTATGATTATAATGGCTATGGAATTGGCACAGACAAAAGCGGTATCCTTCTGCTTGTCAGCATGGAGGCAAGAGACTGGCATATTACGACCACGGGATTCGGGATCAGAGCGATCACGGATGCTGGTCTTGATTACATATCGGATCAGTTCCTGCCTTATTTGAGTGATGGAGAATACCTGGATGCATTTGAGACTTATGCAGATCTGTGCGATGAATTTCTTACGCAGGCGAAAACCGGGAATGCATATGACGGAGATCATATGCCTAAAGGTGCGTATCCCTGGTTGAAAAATCTGCTGATCGCACTTGGAAGTGGCGTTGTGATCGCACTGCTGATCGTGGAAGGTATGAGAAGAAGTCTGAAAAGTGTAAAAATGCAGCGTTCGGCAGAAAACTATGTCAGAGCGGGAAGTATTCAGGTGACAAGACGGCAGGATCATTTCCTGTATACCAGAACAAGCAAAAGTGCGAGGCCGAAGAACAATTCAGGATCTTCCGGATCAAGTACGCATACGTCGTCTTCAGGAACAAGCCATGGTGGCGGTGGTGGAAAATTTTAAGGGAAAAATATGAAGAAAATAGTAATTATAGAAGATGATAAAATACTCAGGGAAGAACTGGAAATCCTGTTAAACGACAGTGGATATCAGGCAGAGATCCTTTCTGACTTTACTGATGCGGCTGCCCAGGTCAGGCAGATCCGTCCGGATCTGGTTCTTCTTGATATCATACTGCCCGGAGCAAACGGGCAGTATATTCTGCGTCAGATCAGGGAAAAATCGGATGTTCCTGTCATCATGCTGACCAGCAAAGACGGGGAAGTAGAAGAGATCATGAGCCGCAGCAGTGGGGCAGATGATTATGTGACAAAACCCTACAATCCAACCATCCTGCTTTTGCGGATTGAAACGATCTTACGGAGAACGGAGCAGACCGGCAGACAGTCGGAGCAAAGGGCATCTTCTGTCCGGGGAGAAAAGGCAGAAGATGAAGCAGTTCAGGAAGAACTGCAGGATGAAGAACTCCGTCTTAACCTGCTGAGAAGTACGGTTTCTTATCACGGAGATGAAGTAGTATTATCGAAAAATGAACTGGCAATCCTGCATTGCCTGATGAGCAGGAAGGGGCAGATCGTTTCAAGGGATGAGCTGATGGATCATCTGTGGGATATGAGCGAATTTGTTGATGATAATACACTGACAGTCAATATCAACCGTCTGAGAAAGCGTCTTGCACAGATCGGTTTGGAGAATAAGATAGAGACGAGACGGGGACAGGGGTATCTGCTATTATGAGTTTAAAAAAATATTTAAAGGATCACAGGCTTCATCTTTTGCTGGGACTGCTGGCAGAGGGTGTGGCGGAGGCGGTCCTATGGTTGTTCGCAAGTCCGGTGGCACTACAGGGATTTGCTTTTTTTTGGCTGACCGGGAGTATCGGAGTGATTTTTGGATACGATTTCCTGAGAAAAAGAAAATTCTATAAAAAAGTGGAAGAAAATCTGTCGCAGCTTGAAGAAAAATATCTGCTGACGGAATTACTGGATGAACCGGAATTTCTGGAGGGACAGATCCTCTGCAGGGTGATCCAGGAAATGGAACATTCCATGACAGATACAGTAGAGCAGCAGATCAGGAAAAATGGAGAATTTAAACGTTATATTGAGACCTGGATCCATGAGATCAAGATTCCGATCGCAAGTACAAATCTGATTTTGTTCAATCACCGGGAAGATATGGAACGGAGAATGAAAGAGCAGATCAGAAGGATTGAGAGTTACGTGGAGCAGGTTCTGTATTATCTGCGAGGCGAAGTACCGGAGAAAGATTATTGTATTGGAGGTTATGGCTTAAAAGAGATTGTACAGAGTACCGTCAGGGACAATAAGGACAGTCTGATCCTGAATGGCTTTTCTGTTCTGGTTGAACTGAGAGACGAGAAGGTGTATACGGATCGTAAGTGGCTTCAGTTTATGCTCGGTCAGATTTTAAGCAATGCGGTCAAATATGCCGCGGAAGACGAAAGAAAAATCAGGATTTTTACAAAAAAAGTACAGTCCTCGGAGAACAGCTCCGGAGAAGCCGGTATCTGGCTTTGGATAGAAGATAACGGAATCGGGATCACAGAAAAGGATCTGCCGAGAATTTTTGAAAAATCATTTACAGGCGACAATGGAAGGAAAAGCAGTTCTACAGGAATGGGACTGTATATCTGCAGGAGATTATGCGAGGAACTGGGACATAAGATTCTGGCTGAATCAGAACCGGGAAAGTATACAAGGATCGGAATTTTATTCCGGGAGAGAGAAGCGGATGTCCCTGTCGGTTTTTAAAATCTGAAGAAAAGGGAATCTTACAGAAGTGTAAGGTTTTGTCAGCAAAATCAATGGCTCATTTTACCGGGAGAAGCTACAATGGCGGTAACAGGCAGAAAGGAGAAGATAAAATGAGTGAACTTCTGAAGATGGAACATCTGGTAAAATATTATGGAAATAAAACCAGTCTGACCAAGGCATTAAATGATATTTCCCTGACTGTGGAGCAGGGAGAATTTACAGCGATCATGGGGGCTTCGGGATCAGGAAAGACGACACTTTTGAACTGCATTTCTACAATCGACCGCCCCACAGGAGGAAAGGTCTGGATCGACGGAGTCTGCACATCGGAGTTGAAAAAGGGAGAACTTGCAGATTTCCGCAGAAACCGCCTGGGATTTATTTTTCAGGAATTTAATCTGCTGGATACACTGACAGCTTTTGATAATATCGCACTGGCATTGCAGATCCAAAAGTGTCCGCATGATAAAATAAAAGAGAAAATAGAGGCAGTGGCACAGAAGCTCGGGATCAGAGAAGTGCTTGAAAAGTATCCGTATCAGTTGTCAGGTGGTCAGAAGCAGAGAGTTGCCGCAGCACGGGCAATCATCACACATCCAAGCCTGATCCTTGCGGATGAGCCGACCGGAGCATTGGACAGTAAAAGTTCCAAAGACCTGCTGGAAAGTCTGAAGCTTTTAAATGAAACAGAGCACACAGCGATCCTGATGGTGACGCATGATGCCTATACCGCCAGTTATGCCCGGAGGGTTATTTTTATTAAAGACGGAAAGGTATTTCACGAACTGTTAAAAGGAACAGAAGAACGGAGAAGTTTCTTTGAACAGATCATGGATGTCATTTCACTTCTCGGAGGTGACATGAATTATGCTGATTAGACTGTCGATCAAAAATATCAGGAAAAGTATCAAAGATTATGCAATCTACTTTTTTACACTGGTACTGGGTGTCTGTATCTTTTATGTATTCAATGCGATCGAAGGGCAGTCTTCGATGCTGGAGGTGTCCAGGACAAAGTCAGATTCCATCGATCAGATGGTGTGGGCAATTTCAAGCATGAGTATTGTTGTATCCCTGATCCTTGGATTTCTGATTGTGTATGCCAACCGCTTTCTGATGAAAAAAAGAAACCGGGAATTTGGAATTTATCTGATACTTGGAATGAAAAAAGGCGATATTGCAAAGATTCTTTTCGGTGAGACGCTCTTGGTCGGAGCAGTCTCGCTGACTGCAGGACTTCTTTTAGGAATCGGACTGAGCCAGTTTATGTCACTGCTGGTGGCACATATGTTTGAAGCAGATATGGGCAGATTTGTCTTTACGGTATCCATTCCGGCGATTGGGAAGACGATTTTGTATTTCGTGATCATTTATGTGATCGTGATTCTGATGGATACAGTTCTGATTATGAAGACCAGGCTGATCGATCTGCTATTATCGAAGAAAAAGAACGAAAAGGTCCATCTGAAAAATCCGGTCATCTGCTGTATTATATTTGTAGCAGCGTGTATCATGCTGGGAACAGCATATTATAATGTTACTGCCGGACAACTGGATACAGAGGCTGAGGTCATGATACAGATCCTGCTTGGAATTGTAGGAACATTTCTGGTCTTTTGGTCCGTCAGTGGTGCTTTGTTTCAGATCATGAAAAAGTGTTCCGGGATTTATTATAAAAGACTGAATTCTTTTGCTTTCAGCGAGATACGAAGCCAGGTCAATACTTCCGTGGCGGCAGGAACGATCATTTGTCTGTTGCTTTTTGCTACCATTTGTATTCTCTCCAGTGCCTTTGCCCTGAAAGATTATAAGGCGAAGCAGGTGAAGAAGGTAGCCGGAATTTCAGTCAGTATGGAAAAATGGACAACGGATGGAAAAACGGTCAGGGATGTACTGGAAAAATCAGAATTTGATTTTTCTGCCTTCCAGGACTGCCATGAATTTTATACTTATGAAACCAGGGAAGTTACCATGAAAGATCTGATGGGAAGTGCAGGGGAAGAACTGCTGAAGACGCAGCAGGGATTCGAGGAATTTCTGGATTCTGAAGTAGAACTGATTCATGAAAGTGACTACAACCGGGTAGCAGAACTGTACGGTTATAAAAAAGTCCACCTGGGAGCAGCCGGCTATGCGGTGAGTGCAACAACAGAATTTTCCAAAAAGTATTTTAACAAAGGATTAAAAGAAAAGGTACGGCTTACGATTCAGGGACAGGTACTTGATGCAGCAGAGGAAAAATGTCAGGAAACGTATCTGATGATGTCGTATTCAGACCAGAATATGGGGGTAGTGATCGTACCGGATACAATATCTTTTCCCAAAGAAAGCAGACATGCTTCTTATCTGCTTGCCGATTATTCCCCAAAATATGATACAAAAGAGTTCAGAAATTATATGGACAGTGATGAATTTCGATATCAGAAAGAGTTTACGGAACATGAGCTGCTTTCTGTCAGTACGCAGTCGGAGATCTATGATGAAAGTATCGGGTCCAGTGGAGTTGTGATTTTTGTGGCAATTTATCTTGGTCTGGTATTTGTCATCAGCGGGGCAGCACTCCTTGCATTGAAAGAACTGTCCGATGCCATTGACGGAAGAGAAAAATATCGGATTTTACAACAACTGGGAGTCAGTGAAAAAGAGCTTGGGCATACATTATTTTTACAGATGGCAGTCTTTTTTGCTTTCCCGTTGCTCCTTGCCATGATCCATTCCATTTTTGGTATCCAGGTATGTATTGAACTGCTCAGTATTTATGATATAAAAGCAATCATTCCGGCATTGCTGATCTGTGCGGCGATGATCGTGGGAATTTATGGAGGTTATTTCCTGCTTTCATACAGAGGATGTAAAAGAATTATAATAACCAAAAGAATCCGTTGAAAATCGTTCTCATAAAATGTATAATTAAAACGTTGGAAACATGGTAAAGTGCTTCTGACAACATCTTGCAGGTGGCGTGAAAAGGAGAAAAAAATGAGTATTAAGATTGGTATTTTAGGTTATGGAAATCTTGGAAAAGGCGTAGAATGTGCGATCAGACAGAATGAAGATATGGAATTGGCAGCAGTCTTTACGAGAAGAGATCCTGCAACAGTGAAGATCCTGACAGAGGGAGCAGCAGTGTGCAGAGTAGAGGATGTAGAAGCATGGAAGGACAAGATTGATGTTATGATCCTTTGTGGAGGAAGTGCGACAGATCTTCCGGAACAGACTCCGAAGTATGCAAAGCTTTTCAATGTGATCGACAGCTTTGATACACATGCAAGGATTCCTGAGCATTTTGGAAATGTAGATGCAGCAGCAAAAGAGGGCGGCAATGTAGGAATCATTTCCGTAGGCTGGGATCCGGGAATGTTCTCACTGAACAGATTATATGCCAATGCAATCCTTCCGGATGGAAAAGATTATACATTCTGGGGAAAAGGTGTCAGCCAGGGACATTCTGATGCAATCCGCAGAGTAGAAGGTGTAAAAGATGGAAAGCAGTATACGATCCCTGTAGAGGCGGCTCTTGAGGCAGTAAGAAATGGAGAAAATCCGGAACTTACAACAAGACAGAAGCATACAAGAGAGTGTTTCGTAGTACTGGAAGAGGGAGCAGATGCTGCAAAGGTTGAAGAAGAGATCAAGACCATGCCGAACTATTTCTCCGATTATGATACAACAGTACATTTTATCAGTGAGGAAGAACTGAAGGCGAACCACAGTGGAATCCCGCATGGGGGATTTGTACTCCGCAGCGGAAAGACAGGCTGGAATCAGGAGAACAGTCATCTGATCGAATACAGTCTGAAGTTGGATTCCAACCCGGAATTTACTTCTTCTGTACTGATTGCATATGCAAGGGCAGCATACAGACTTGCCAAAGAAGGACAGTCAGGATGCAAGACCGTTTTTGATATTGCTCCTGCATATTTAAGTGCAAAGAGTGGAGAAGAACTGAGAAAGAATCTGCTGTAAGATTCCGTGAAAAGAAAAAGCAGACAGCCAGAGATAAGAGAAAACCTGCCGGACAGAGAGAAATGTCCGGCAGGTTTTTTATGCCCGGCTATGCAGGAGAAGCTGCCAGCAGCTCATCTGCATAGCCGGGTATTATCCAGGAAACCAATGTACAGTACCTTAAGATTTTACAAGATCCTGAAGTGGAAGAATCTGATACCCCATTTCTTCCCATCGGGTCAGAAGTTCATCGAGGATCTGTGCATTGGTTGCAGAGGTGCTGTGGAGAAGAACCAATGCTCCGGGATGAATCCGGTTCAGCAGTTTTTCAAAAGCTTCTTCTTTGGAAGGCTGTTGATTCTGATACCAGTCTACATAGGCGAGACTCCAGAAAAAGCTTTTATAGCCAAGTTCTTTTGCCATCTGCAGATTGGATTCACTGTATTTTCCCTGTGGAGGACGGTAGTATTTCGTCATTTCTTTTCCGGTTACATTTTTATAGGCAGTTTCTACATCCTCTAGCTCTTTCCTGAATGTATCAAGCGAGGCGATCTTTGACATATCTGGATGATGCCAGGTATGGTTTCCAACGGTATGCCCTTCGTCTGTCATACGCTGGATGAGTTCCGGTTCGGATTCTATGTAAGTGCCGACAACAAAAAAGGTCGCTTTGACCTGATGCTTTTTGAGTGCATCTAAGATGGCGGGTGTATTTCCATTTTCATACCCTGCGTCAAAAGTCAGGAAAATAACTTTTTCATCCGTATCTTTTGCATAGTATGCGTCATATTTTTTGAGGGATTCAATGGTGGCATTTCCGGTGGGAAGCTGTCCGTCTTGCTGAAAACTAAGTCCCCAGTTTCCCTCGGAAGGTGCAGTCAGGGAGGGAATGGCACAGCTTAAAGAAGTCAGGCCGGTACTGACCGGAGTATCAGTCGAGGAAGTATCGGTTGAAGAAGGATCGGCCGGGGAAGAAACGGAGGACTCCATATTCCATGGAAAGAAGGAGAAAAAAGACGGATGGCGGGAAAGCCAGCCGATTCCTGTTCCCGCAAAATAGGAAGCAATGAGAAGGAGAAGTCCAAGTCTGACAGGAGAAAAAGCACCTTGCAAAAAATCTTTGAGCCTTGAAGAAAAAGAAGGTTTCATCGGTTTACCCCGAAAGGTTTCATTAGTAAAAATATATGTAAAAATGGATTGCAGCATGACTGGAAAAGGCAAATTCTGCTTGTCTGGAGGAAAATGCAATGCTATAATAAACCGACACATAAATGTATTGTATCTCAGGGAATGAGAACGATAACAGGAGGAGAAAAATGAAGACGAAAAAGCATGATACTCGTTGGTTGGTCAGTGTTGCACTTATGGCAGCAATCATCATTGTCCTTGCGAATACTCCGCTGGGCATGATTCAGCTTCCGGTGATCAAGGCAACAACAGTCCATATTCCGGTCATCCTTGGAGCAATCCTTTTAGGACCATCTGCCGGAGCAATTCTTGGAGGTGTATTCGGTATCTGTTCGGTTGTCAGCAATACGATGACACCGACTCTTTTATCCTTTGCATTTTCACCGTTTATGAGTACAACCGGTATTCCGGGAGCATTCAAGGCATTATGGGTGGCGGTTGGATGCCGGATCTTACTTGGTGTCGCAGCCGGATGGTTGTGGATCTTATTCAGAAAGGTAAAGCTGAATGAAGTGATCGCACTTCCGATTGTTGGATTTGCAGGGTCTATTTTTCATACGATCATCGTAATGGGAAGTATTTACGTCTTATTTGCACAGCAGTATGCCGAGGCAAAAGAAGTAGCGATCAGTGCCGTATTTGGTCTGGTGATGGGAACGGTAATGGCATCGGGGATTCCTGAAGCAATCGCGGCAGCGATCCTGGTACTTGCCATCGGTAAAGTACTGGTAGTTGTATTTAGAAAGATGAATCTGAGTGCAGCTGGAAAATAAAACTGATAAAATGAAAGTTGGCAGCAGACCGGGATTGATCAAAGCCCGGGGATGCTGCTTTTTTCTTTAAAAATCCAGGAATCTCTATGCTTCAGTGGGAAAAAGTGCTAAAATCTATAAGAAGATGCCAGGGTAGGATTGTGGGAGTGCGTAGCACGGAGCAATCCGCAGGCATCAAAGTCGGGGGCTTTTGCCCCCGACATCTATTAAGAATAGGGAAATGGATTCCGAAAAAATTGGAGTTAATTACCCGGAGCAGTTCCACCGGATCAGCCGGACGGACAGAAGGAGAAAAAAGAAATTGGACAGAGCAGTATTATTTTTTGATATAGACGGAACCGTACTCAGCGAGATTACAAAGGAAGTTCCTGTCAGTGCGATCAATGCAATGAAAGCGGCACAGCAGGCAGGACATCTTCTTTTTATCAATACTGGCAGGACGATCTGCAGTATTCCGCCGGAGATCCGCAGACTGAAGTTTGACGGATATCTATGCGGATGCGGAACGTATCTTACTTATCAGGATGAAGTCCTTTTTTCAAGTTCAATCGAAAAAAAGCGTGGAAGGGAAATCCTGAAAAAAGCGACGGAGTGTAATTTGGGGGTAGTTGCAGAAGGGCAGGAAGATGTTTATTATCCTGAGAGGATGAGCCGGTTTGACGGACTGGAGAGTTCCAGAAGATATTTTCACCGAAGAGGAATGGGAATGGAGCAGTCCATTGAAAAGGGAGATTTTATTTATGATAAGATTTTCCTTTATGAGGATGAACGCAGCGATCTGAAGTCTTTTTTAGAGTATACCAAAGGAGAGCTGGAGGCACTGGACCGGGGCAGTCATACTTATGAAGTGATCCAGAAAGGTTATACGAAAGCAACGGCCTGCAGGTTTATTATGGAAAAGTTCGGGATTAATCCGAAAAATGCCTATGTTTTTGGTGACAGCAGCAATGATCTTGCCATGTTTCAGTTTGTGGAACATGCAGTTGCAATGGGGAACCATGATCCGGTACTGGATCCATATGCAGAGTTTGTAACGAAGACGGTGGAAGAGGATGGAATCGCCTTTGCAATGGAACATTATGGTCTGATTGAAGGATAGAAGAGAAAATAGAATGATATTGGAGACGAGGAGAGAGAAGTATGAAAATTTTTGTTTACAGTTACAGAGAATTTGATGAGGCAGAGTTTTTTCAGAAATTTTCAAAAGAATATGGAGTGGAGCTTGGAATCTGTAAGGATGCACCGACGCTGGAAAATGCACATTTGGCAGAAGGTTATGAATATCTGAGTATTATCACAACAAAGATCGATGCACAACTGGTGGAAAGATTTCATGAACTGGGAGTAAAAATGATCTCCACAAGAACGATTGGATTTGATCATATTGATCTGCAGGCAGCAAAAAAATTCGGAATGAGTGTCAGCAATGTATCCTACTCACCGGAATGTGTGGCAGACTATACGCTGATGCTGATGCTGATGGCAATCCGCAAAATGAAGAGGATCATGCAGAGAGCGGAGATCAATGATTTTTCACTGCCTGGAATCCAGGGGGGAGAGCTGCACAATTTTACCGTGGGAGTACTTGGAACGGGAAGGATCGGACGGGCGGTCATCCGTGATCTGTCAGGGTTCGGGTGTAGAATTTACGCTTATGATGCCTATGAAAATGAAGAAGTGAAAAAGTATGCACAGTATGCAGATCTTGATACGATTTACAAAGAATGTGACCTGCTCACCCTGCATATGCCGTTAGAAGCAGAAAATGCACATCTGCTGGATGCAGCGGCTTTTGCAAAAATGAAAGATGGAGTTGTGATCATCAATACTGCAAGAGGCGGCCTGATCGATACGAAAGCTCTGATCAATGCTTTGGAAAATGAGAAAGTCGGAGCAGTCGGACTGGATGTGATTGAGGACGAATTTGGTATGTATTATTATGACAGAAAATCGGACATTTTAAGTAAAAAGGATCTGTATATCCTGCGGGGATTTCCGAATGTTATTGTAACTCCGCATATGGCCTTTTATACAGACCAGGCAGTCAGCGATATGGTAAAAAATTCACTGTTAAGCTGTATTTTACATTCCGAGGGAAAAGAAGATCCATGGAAAGTATTGTAAAAGAAACCGAATTCTTCTGGCAGAAGATAATGATATGAATGTATTGATCCCGACAATTAAAAAATATCTGTAAAAAGTTTAAAGATGAATGATAAAAAATGATAAAAAGAACCGGATGAATGGCAGAAAAATGACCATTCATCCGGTTTTTCATAGTCTAAATCTGTCCTGCTCCATCAAAGAATGCAAGACTGTCAGGGCGGACATAACTGTCACCGATCGTATGGAGAAGAACCAGATTCAGATGATTATTTAAATTCTTTTTGTCTAAAGCAATAGCATCTGTAAGAGACGACATTGGCAGATCACAATGATCTGGAAGCCAGTAGATATCCAGAGCCTTTTTGATGGCATCGGCACAACCTGTGGTTGTCAGTCCCTTTTCTTCAGCAAGCCGGGTAATCTGATACATACCGATTCCGACTGCCTCCCCATGGCTTTCTCTTTCATAATTATAATACTGCTCGATCGTATGAGCCAGTGTATGACCAAAGTTCAACAACATCCGTTCACCGGTATCAAACTGGTCATGTTCTACTACAATCCGCTTAATATCAACGCAGCGTGCGATGATCCGGGTCAGTTCCGGCTTCAGGTCTTCAAAAGAAGTATGGCGGACTAAAGTATCGAACAGAGCTTTATCTTTGATACATCCGTATTTAATGACTTCGCCCATACCGTCACTGATGAAATGCTGGGGGAGCGTATTCAGCACATCCGGGTCAATAATGACTGCTTTTGGATGAAAAAATGCACCTACAAGATTTTTCCCCTGTGGCAGATCGACTGCGACTTTTCCACCAACAGAAGAGTCTACCTGGGCAAGAAGGGAAGTCGGGATCTGAACCAGCCTGACGCCCCGGAGAAAACTGGAAGCAGCGAAACCGGCAAGGTCACCGATCACGCCTCCTCCCAGTGCAATGACCAGGTCACTTCGGGTAAGTCTGGCATCCAGCATCGCAGAATAAATCTGCGGAAGTGTCTGAAAACTTTTCGTAGGTTCACCATGCGGAAGGACAAGAGAATGGCATTCATAGTCCTTCAGGGAATCCAGGACAGTCTTTCCATAAAGCGGAAACACATGATCATCTGAGATGATCATGATTTTCTTCCCAGTGAAGAATTTACGGATATAACTTCCGGTCTGTGGCAGGATTCCGTTTTCAATATAAATAGGATAAGTATCCGGTCCTAAATTTACAGTTAATTCCATTAATGAAACTCCTTACAGTGATTTTCCGATTACAGTAGCGATCTGGCTGACCTGCTTCAGAAGGGCATCGTATTTTTCCGGTTTCAGTGACTGAGCACCATCGCAAAGTGCAGCCTCCGGGTTATTGTGAACCTCAATCATGAGTCCGTCAGCACCGGCAGCGATCGCTGCTTTTGCCATTGGCTCTACCAGCCACCATTTTCCGCCGGCATGGCTTGGATCGACAATGATCGGCAGATGAGTCTTTTTACGAAGTACAGGAATACACTGGAGATCTAATGTATTTCTTGTATAGGTCTCGAAAGTACGGATTCCACGCTCGCACAGAATGACATTTTCATTACCGGATGCCATGATGTACTCAGCAGACATGATCCATTCTTCATAGGTCGCATTCAGACCTCTCTTTAAAAGGATCGGGCGGTCAAGCTGACCTAATTCTTTTAACAGATCGAAGTTCTGCATATTTCTTGCTCCGATCTGGATCAGATCGACTTTCTCATTGAAGACATCCAGATATTTTGGAGACATCAGCTCTGTTACGATCGGAAGACCGACTTCTTCTTTTACTGCACAGAGAATATCCAGTCCCTCAAGACCAAGTCCCTGGAAAGAATAAGGGCTTGTACGGGGCTTGAATGCACCGCCGCGCAGAAGATTGGCTCCGGATGCTTTGGCTTTCTGTGCAATTTCAAGAACTTGCTCAAAAGATTCAACGGAACACGGACCTGCGATCAGTCCCAGGTGGTCACCACCGATCTGAACACCGGAAACATCAATGATCGAATCTTCCGGATGAAAAGCTCTGTTGGCAAGCTTGTAAGGTTCCTGGACATGCATGACTTTATCAACGGATTCGTCAACCTCGAAAAGTCTCGGGTCGATCAGAGTTGTATCACCGATACAACCGATGATCGTCATTTCTGTTCCGCGGACAAGATGCGTGTCAAGACCTCTGTTCGTAACAAGATTTTCAACGCGGGTTATATTTTTTTCTGTAGTATTTGGCTTTAATACAATAATCATTTTTATGTCCTCCCAAAGTACAATCACATTCGCACTGTAAAATTTTAGTTGTTTAAAGTGCGAAAACATTTGTATCATAAATCATTGACACTAAAATGTCAATCATTTTATGAGGGTCATTTAGAAAATTTTACAAAAAAGTAGAAAAGAGAGGAACAGATTTCAGTGTTCCGTTTATTGACTTCATTCTGCCGGAGTGGTAACCTAGGTGAAGTGTCTGTGGAAAATGATCCGCAGCAGGAACATTTTATATATGAAGAAGGTAAGGAAAATGAAAATTTTGAAGCAGTTCGGGGTTATTTTTGGCGTCTGCTGGATCAGCCTGGTGATCGAGCATTATCTGCCATTTTCGTTTCCGGCAAGCGTGATCGGGATGGTTCTTTTACTGATCTGTCTGCTGACCGGATTTTTAAAGATCGAGCATGTACAGGAGAAAGCAGATTTTCTGCTGAGTAATATGGCATTCTTTTTTGTACCTGCGGGAGTAAGCATCATCAATTATTTCGATGAACTGAAAAGCACGGCAGTTCAACTGATTATTATCTGCATTATTTCGACTGTTGTGACATTTGCAGTGACAGCTTACAGTGTCATGCTTACAGTACGTCTGATGAAAAAGTGGAAAGACAGGAGGAAAAAAGCATGAAAGAATTAATGGTATCTCCATATTTCGGTGTGGCACTGAGTATTGTGGCATTCTGGATCGGAGTAAAACTAAATCATAAGTTGAAGACTCCGGTCTGCAATCCGCTGATCGTTGCAATCGTACTGATCGTCGGTGTATTACTTGTGTTTGATATTCCATATGATACTTATAATGTTGGAGGAGAATTGATCAATATGTTCCTCGCTCCTGCAACGGCATGCCTTGCAGTTGCAATTTATACAAAGCTGGATATCCTGAAGCAGTACTGGCTCCCGATCCTGGTGGGATGTACGGCGGGATCGGCGGCATCCATGGGAAGTGTATACGGGATGTGCAGACTGTTCGGACTGGATGAGAGCATGACAGTATCCCTGCTCCCCAAATCAGTGACGACACCGATCGCAGTGAGTATTTCAGAGCCGGGCGGTGGAGTTGTACCAATCACGGTCGTTGCAGTTATTTTTACAGGAATCCTGGGAAGTATTATTGCTCCGTTCCTGATTCGGCTCTTCCATGTATCAGATCCTGTGGCAGCAGGACTTGCGATCGGATCATGCAGTCATGCGGTGGGAACGTCCAAGGCGATCGAGATCGGGGAAGTAGAAGGTGCGATGAGCGGACTGGCAATCGGGATCTGTGGAATCATTACTGTGCTTTTTTCCATGCTGATTATTTAAGAAATGACAAATGTGGAAAGTTATGTTATACTTCCAATTAAGGTAATAATACAGAATAAAGGAGCTATACAGATATGAAAAGAGTATTGTTAAAGTTAAGCGGAGAGGCTCTTGCAGGAGAAAAGAAGACCGGATTTGACGAGGCAACGTGTATCGGTGTTGCAAAGCAGGTAAAGCAGCTTGTTGATGAGGGAATCCAGGTAGCGATCGTGACCGGCGGAGGTAACTTCTGGAGAGGAAGAACCAGTGAGACGATCGACCGTACAAAAGCAGATCAGATCGGAATGCTGGCGACAGTGATGAACTGTATCTATGTATCGGATATTTTCCGTCACGTAGGAATGAAGACCGAAGTATTTACACCGTTTGTATGTGGTGCTTTTACTTCTCTGTTTTCCAAGGATGCAGCAACTGCAGCACTGGAAGAGGGAAAAGTGATCTTCTTTGCAGGCGGAACAGGACATCCGTATTTCTCTACAGATACAGGAGCAGTACTTCGTGCCATCGAGATCGAGGCAGATGCAATGCTTCTTGCAAAGGCAATCGACGGTATTTATGACAGTGATCCGAAGACGAATCCTGCGGCAGTGAAATATGACGAGATTACGATTCAGGATGTGATCGATCAGAAGCTGGCAGCAGTGGATCTGACAGCATCCATTCTCTGTCTTGAAAATAAGATGCCGATGCTGGTATTCGGACTGAATGAAGAGAACAGTATCGTGAATACCATGCAGGGCAAGTTTACAGGAACAAAAGTAACAGTTTAGGAGGATTTTCCGATATGAATGAAAAAATTGCAGCATATGACGTAAAGATGACAAAGACGATCAATAATCTGGATGGCGAACTTGCTACGATCCGTGCAGGACGTGCCAATCCTCATGTATTAGATAAGATTGCCGTAGACTATTATGGTTCACCGACTCCGATCCAGCAGGTGGCAAATGTCTCTGTGCCGGAAGCACGTATGATCCAGATTCAGCCATGGGAAAAAAGCATGCTGAAAGCTATCGAGAAGGCAATCCTTACTTCTGATATCGGAATCAACCCGACAAATGATGGAACTTCGATCCGTCTGGTATTCCCTGAGCTGACAGAGGATCGCAGAAAAGAGCTTGCAAAGGATGTAAAGAAAAAAGGGGAAGAAGCAAAGGTTGCAGTCCGCAATATCCGTCGTGACGGAAATGTGGCATTTAAGAAGCTGAAAGGAACGGAAATTTCAGAAGATGAGATCAAGGATCTGGAAGACGAGCTTCAGAAGATCACCGATAAGTATATTGCACAGGTGGACAAGATGGTCGAGGCAAAATCCAAAGAGATCATGACGGTTTAATCGGTTATAGAGCAGTACGAACAGTGGAGCTTATGATTTAGGCTCCATTTTTTGTAAGGTGGAGAGGAAAGGAGCAATAGATGAATGTACCACAGCATATTGCAATCATTTTAGACGGAAACGGGCGTTGGGCAAAATCCAAAGGAATGCCGAGAAACTACGGTCATGCCCAGGGAAGTAAAAATGTGGAACGGATCTGTGAGGAAGCATGGCGACTCGGAATCAAGTATCTGACAGTCTATGCGTTTTCTACAGAGAACTGGAGCCGGCCGAAAAATGAAGTAGATGCATTGATGACATTACTTCGCAATTATATGAAGACCTGTCTGAAGACAGCGGCAAAAAATGATATGAAGATCCGGGTGATCGGGGATATTGAGCCACTGGATGAAAATATTAAAAGCCGTATCAAAGAGCTGGAAGAGGCAACAGTCAATAACGGAGGCTTAAATTTTACGATTGCTTTGAATTATGGAAGCAGGGATGAGATCACCAGGGCTGTTAAGAAGATTGCAGAGGATTGCAGGGAAGGGAAAATAAATCCTGATTCGATTACAGAGAAGACAGTGAACGATTATCTGGATACGCATGATATCCCGGATCCGGATCTGATGATCCGTACAAGCGGGGAGCAGAGACTGTCCAATTATCTGCTCTGGCAGCTTGCTTACTCAGAATTTTATTTTACAGATGTGCCATGGCCGGCATTTACGAAAGAAGAGCTGATAAAGGCAATCGAAGAATATAATCACCGGCACAGACGATTTGGTGGCGTTGAGGAGGAAAAATAATGTTTAAGACGAGGTTATTGAGTGGAATACTATTGGTGATCATTGCACTGATCACGGTGATTATGGGCGGAAGCCTTCTGTTCGGGGTTCTGCTTCTGATCAGCCTGATCGGAATGACAGAGCTTTATAAAGTATTTGGAATTGAGAAGAAAGCTCCGGGAGTCCTGGGATATATATTTGCAGTCGGTTATTATGCCTTACTGTATTTTAAGCCACAGCTTCCGGGAGAATCACTGAACTGGTTTATGATGCTTTTTATGGGATACCTGATCTGTCAGATGGCAGTGCTTGTATTTGCATATCCTAAGTATAATACACAGCAGATCCTGGCCGGCTTTTTCGGGGTCTTTTATGTGGCAGTGATGCTTTCCTATATTTATCAGACGAGAATCCTTCCGGGAGGTATTTTTACAGTATGGCTTGTCTTTGTATGCTCATGGGGATGCGATACGTGTGCTTACTGTGTGGGAATGCTGATCGGAAAGCATAAGATGGCCCCTATTTTAAGTCCGAAAAAGTCGGTAGAAGGTGGAATTGGAGGCATCGTCGGAGCAGCACTGATCGGGATTCTCTATGCACTTGCAGTGAATTACTGGGGAAATGCGGGAGAAGATGTACTCAGATATGCGATCATCGGAGCAGCAGGCGGAGCGATTTCCCAGATTGGAGACCTGGCAGCATCAGCGATCAAGCGATACCATAATATCAAAGATTACGGAAAGCTGATCCCGGGACATGGTGGAATCCTTGACCGGTTTGACAGTGTGATCTTTACAGCACCGATCATCTATTATCTCGCATTATTCCTGTAGGAAAGTTTTTTAAAGAGCGGATAGAAAAAGCAAATGAGGTATAACGGAACATGAAAAAAATAGCAGTTTTGGGTTCTACGGGTTCGATTGGAACGCAGACACTGGAAATTGTCAGAACAAATCAGGATATCAAAGTAACGGCACTGGCTGCCGGAAATAATATAGAACTTTTAGAACAGCAGATCCGGGAGTTCTCTCCGAAGGTTGTTGCGGTGTGGAAAGAGGAGCGGGCAAAGGAACTGAAAGAAAAGATCCGGGATCTGGATGTGAAAGTACTCTGTGGAATGGACGGATTGCTTGCGGTGGCAGCAGAACCTGAAGCGGAGATCCTTGTCACTGCGATCGTCGGAATGATCGGAATCCTCCCGACGATTGAGGCAATCCGGGCAGGAAAGGATATTGCACTTGCGAATAAAGAAACTTTAGTTACGGCAGGGCATATCATTATACCGCTTGCAAAGAAAATGGGCGTTTCCATTCTTCCGGTGGACAGTGAACATAGTGCCATTTTCCAGTCTCTGCAGGGGGGACAGGAGAAAGCATTGCATAAGATCCTGTTGACTGCCTCAGGTGGCCCGTTCAGAGGAAAAAAGAGAGAAGAACTTCAGAATATCCGGGTAGAAGATGCCCTGAAGCATCCGAACTGGGCAATGGGGCGAAAAATCACGATCGATTCTTCCACCATGGTGAATAAAGGGCTGGAAGTGATTGAGGCAAAGTGGCTGTTCGGAGTGGACGTGGATCAGATCCAGGTAGTCGTACAGCCACAGAGTATCATTCATTCTATGGTGGAATACAAAGATGGTGCGGTGATCGCACAGCTTGGCACACCGGATATGAAGCTCCCGATCCAGTATGCACTGTATTATCCTGAGAGAAGATTTCTTCCGGGAGACAGACTGGATTTTGCCGCTTTAAGTCAGATCACATTTGAGAAACCGGATATGGAGACATTTTACGGACTGAAACTGGCTTATGAAGCCGGAAGGACAGGAGGTTCTCTCCCGACTGTTCTGAATGCTGCAAATGAACGGGCAGTTGCCATGTTCTTAGACAGAAAGATCAAATACCTGCAGATCCCGGAGATCATTCAGGCATGCATGGAAGCTCATAAAAATATTCCGTCCCCTACAGTAGAAGAAATACTAAAGACGGAACAGGCAACATATGAATTTATTAAAAACAGGTGGTAATATATGGGGATTATTTTAGCGATATTGCTGTTCAGTGCAATCATAATCATTCACGAGCTGGGACATTTCCTTCTTGCTAAAGCGAATGGAATCCGTGTGGATGAATTTTCACTGGGACTTGGACCAACGCTGTTCGGAAAGCAGTTTGGTGAGACAAAGTTCAGCGTGAAACTGCTTCCTTTTGGCGGAGCGTGCATGATGGGCGAGGATGATGTGGAAGATATATCAGAAGGAAGCTTTAACAGTAAATCTGTCTGGGCAAGAATGTCAGTCATTGTTGCAGGGCCGCTTTTTAATCTGATCCTGGCATGGATCTTATGTATGATTATGATCGCATGGGTTGGATACAGAACACCGGTTGTCGGTGGAGTGATAGATGGATATTCAGCCCAGGAACAGGGACTTTCAGAAGGCGATGTGATCACGAAGATCGGTGGTCGCTCTGTGCATATCTGGAATGATATCAGTTTATATAATCTGACTCATTCAGAAGAAAAAGAAGTTGAGATCACATATAAGAGGGATGGAAAGACGCATACAGCAGTGTTGGAGCCGAGACAGAAAGAAGGAGATACTGCACCGCTTCTGGGAGTGACCGGAGGTAAGATGGAGCGTCCCGGATTTTTCGGAACCCTGAAATATGGTGCTTATACCGTCAAATACTGGATCGATTATACAGTAGACAGTCTTCGGATGCTTGTGACGGGAAGAGTCGGAATGAAAGACCTGTCAGGTCCGGTGGGAATCGTCAGTGCAGTAGACGGCGTTTATCAGGAGGCAGCACCGGCCGGGTTATCAGTGATCATCCTGAATCTGATGAATATCGGGATTCTGATCACGGCAAACCTCGGTGTGATGAATCTTCTGCCGCTACCGGCACTGGATGGAGGAAGACTGGTATTTCTGATCATTGAGGCAATTCGTGGAAAGCGGGTATCATCGGATAAAGAAGGCATGGTGCATTTTGCGGGGTTTGCACTTCTGATGGTTCTGATGGTTGTGGTGATGTTTAATGATATTATGAAGCTGGTGTAAAGTGGCTTATGAAATCCGTGTAAATACCAATATGAAACTGGTGTGAATGGTATTATGAAATTAGCAGGAATATCATGAAAAGCCGGTTTATATAATAGAGATGATGATAGATTTCATGGAGCAGATTATGAGCCAGTTACGTGCCATGCAGACAGAAGCAGTTGACAGAGGAACGCTTCAGATCAATGTTACTTCCTCGGTGAATGCGTTTCCGGTGGAACGGGCGGAAATTTCTATTTCGTATACCGGAGTACCGGAAAGTACGCTGGAAAAGATACAGACAGATTCATCAGGACAGACGGAGACAATCGAACTTGCAGCACCACCGGAGGAATGGAGTCTGGATATAGAAGAACACAGACAGCCATATTCGGAATATACGCTGAGTATCAAAGCACCGGGATTTGAACCGGTCAATGTTGCAGGAACGGAGATTCTTGCAAATGTAAAGGCAATACAGAACATACAGATGAAACCAGCAGATGCGAGCGGGGAAGAGGATCAAGTATTCGTTATCCCCGCTCATACTTTATATGGAGACTATCCCCCGAAGATCGCAGAGGCAGAGATCAAGCCGGTGACAGAGACGGGGGAGATTGTTTTAAGCCGTGTGGTTGTGCCGGAGTATATTGTGGTACATGATGGTTCACCAAGAGATTCAACCGCAACCAATTATTATGTTAAATATAAAGATTATATCAAGAATGTTGCATCCAGTGAGATTTATGCGACCTGGCCGGAAAATACGATCCGGGCGAATGTACTGGCAATCATGTCGTTTACTCTGAACCGGGTTTATACGGAGTGGTACAGAAATAAAGGGTATGATTTCACGATCACTTCCTCCACTGCCTTTGACCATAAGTGGATTCCTGAGAGAAATATTTTTGATTCGATTTCTGTGATTGTGGATGAACTGTTTGCAGATTATCTTTCAAGACCCAATGTGCGGCAGCCGATCCTGACGCAGTATTGTGATGGGCGGAGAGTGAGCTGCCCGAACTGGTTGACCCAGTGGGGGTCAAAAGCACTGGGGGATCAGGGATTGACAGCGATAGAAATCTTACGTTATTATTACGGTGATGACATGTATATCAATACAGCTCAGGAGATCTCGGGAATACCATCTTCCTGGCCCGGATACACACTGGAGCAGGGGGCCAGTGGAGAAAAGGTGCTGCAGATGCAGGAACAGCTCCGGGTGATATCCGAGGCATATCCGGCAATCCCGAAAGTAGAGGCAGACGGAATCTATGGACCTGCAACAGCACAGGCAGTGGAGAAGTTCCAGTCAGTATTCGGACTTCCGGTGACAGGAACAGTAGATTATTCTACCTGGTATAAGATCTCAGAGATTTATGTAGGGGTGTCAAGGATTGCAGAGTTGGTTTAAAGCAGATATCTGGGATAGATAGAAGCTGATACTAAAGAGATGGAGAGAAAGATGAGCGGTCAGGGACGAGAAGAAAAGGGACTGTTTCCCAAAGGAATGATTCTTGCTTGTGTGATCCTTTTTCTGTTGGGGATAGGATGCGTAGGTATGAATCTTGCTGCGGGACCTTCGGAAGAAAAAAATCCGATGGGGCAGATTGCGGATTATAGAAAAAAGGAAGAAAAGAAAAAGGAAGCGGAAAAGAAAAAGCTTGAAGAGCAGAAGAAGCAGAAAAAAAGTACGGATGAAAAGAAAAATGCAGATCCAGATCAGGATATGACCGAAGAGCTGGCACAAAAGTATTATTATCAGAAACTGAGTGCAGAAGAACAGAAGTATTATAAAGAAATACTTAAAGGTCTGGAAGATATGGAGACGGTGATTCATGTAAGTACGGCAGATGATACGAAATTGCAAAAGGTATTTGAATATATTATGTATGATATGCCGACTCTTTTCTGGTGCGATCGGAGCTGGAGTGGAAGTAAGTATCTAAGTGAGAACAGGACAGAAATTTCACCGGGGTATACATGTACCAAAGCGGAAAGAGATGTACGACAAAACCAGGTTGATGAAGCTGTTGGGCAGTGCCTGAGTGGAATAGACAAAGATGCAGATGATTATACCAAAATAAAAGCAGTTTTTGAATATCTTGTCAATACGGTTGATTATGATAAAAATGCTGCGGATAACCAGAATGTATATAGTGCATTGGTGGGAAAGCGTTCTGTCTGTGCAGGTTATGCACGTTCTACGCAGCTTCTTCTTGAAAAGCTTGGAATTCAATGTTTATATGTTGAGGGAACGGCTGGAGAAAATAATGAAGCCCATGCATGGAATATCGTCAAGTGCAATGGAAAGTATTATCAGATAGACACGACATGGGGAGATCCGATTTATGACCAGACAGAAAATCCGGAAACGAATGCGGGAAATAATATTAATTATGATTACTTATGTACTTCAGATGAAAAGATGTACCGCAACCATACGATAAAAGCGGTGACTGATTATCCGGTCTGTGATTCAGACAATCTGAATTATTTTAAACTGAACAATATGTATTATGAAAGTTATGATGCAGCTACATTAATGGAAAAGATGAAAGAAAGTTATCAGAAAAAAGAAGATTCTTTCACCTGTGAATTTTCAAATCCGGATGTATATGCACAGGCGAGAGAGGATATCATCAATAATCTTCTCCCACAGGCATCCCAGGGGCTGGCACAATATTATGGCTTCAGCCGGGTACGGTACAGCTATTCAGAATATACGGAGCATTACAGAATAACAGTCGATTGGCAGTATTTCGAATACACCGGAAACTGAAATTTATAAGATGTCAGGGTCAAAAGGTCTGAAACCACGTGTGCTTGCACACTGGTGGTAGAATGACCTTGAGACCCGCCCCGATATGAGCATAAAAGTGGGGCGTAAGCACCATGATATGCGAATAGCGGGTAGGATTGTGGGAGTGCGTAGCACGAAACAATCCGTTGGCATCATTGTTGGGGGCTTTTGCCCCCAACATCTTTATAATTATACATTAAAAATAATGTTGAAATATGGTCTCAAGTGTAGTATAATTTTTACAATTTGAGAAAGTGGGCGCTCTGGAACGAAAGACTCCAAGAGTGCCTTTACTATGTCAAAGTATGTAAGAGAAACTGCAGGTGGCAGATTCTCCCTATGCAAAGATAAATTTTACGAAGGGAAAGGGTGAACAGATGAAAGCGTTTCTTATTTTGGAAGACGGTACTGTGTTTACAGGAACAAGCATTGGTTCGACGAAGGATATGATCAGTGAGATCGTATTTAATACCTCAATGACAGGTTATCTGGAGGTGTTGACGGACCCTTCTTATGCAGGACAGGCTGTTGTCATGACATATCCGCTGATTGGTAACTATGGTATCACACCGGACATGGAGTCTAGGAAGGCATGGCCTGACGGCTATATTGTGAGAGAACTGTCCCGTATGCCGAGCAATTTCAGATGCGAAGGCACAATTCAGGATTTCCTTAAAGAACAGGATATTCCGGGAATTGCAGGGGTGGATACACGTGCTCTGACAAAAATCCTGAGAGAAAAAGGAACTATGAACGGTATGATCACGACGAATGAGAATTATAATCTTGATGAGATCTTACCGAAGTTAAAGGCATATACGGTCGGTGATGTCGTATCAAAGGTGACATGTGCCGAAAAATATGTATTGGAAGGAAATGGAAAGAAAGTTGCACTTCTTGATCTTGGAGCAAAGAATAATATTGCAAAATCTTTGAACAGGCGTGGATGCGAAGTGACGGTTTATCCGGCACATACACCGGCAGAAGAAATTATTTCTTCTAATCCGGACGGCATCATGCTTTCTAATGGACCTGGAGATCCGGCAGACTGCACATCAATTATTGAGGAAATCAGAAAATTATACAATACAGATATCCCGATTTTTGCTATTTGTCTGGGTCATCAGTTAATGGCTCTGGCTACCGGTGCGACAACGCATAAGCTGAAATACGGACACCGTGGAGGAAATCATCCGGTGAAAGATCTTCAGACCGGACGTGTCTATATTTCATCCCAGAACCATGGTTATGTAGTAGATGATGAGAATGTAGATCCAAAGATTGCAGTTCCGGCATTTAAGAATGTAAATGATGGAACGAATGAGGGACTTGCATATGTAGGAAAGAATATCTTTACGGTGCAGTTCCATCCGGAAGCTTGTCCGGGACCGCAGGATTCAGGATACCTGTTCGACAGATTCATTGAGATGATGGGAGGGACGAAATAATGCCAAGAGATAATAGTATTAAGAAAGTATTAGTGATTGGTTCGGGTCCGATCGTCATCGGGCAGGCAGCGGAGTTTGACTATGCAGGAACCCAGGCGTGCCGTTCTCTGAAAGAAGAAGGAATCGAAGTTGTTCTGCTGAACTCTAATCCGGCTACGATCATGACGGATAAGGATATTGCAGACAGAGTATATATTGAACCTCTGACAGTAGAAGTGGTTGAGCAGTTGATCAAGAAAGAAAAACCGGACAGCGTACTTCCTACTCTGGGAGGACAGGCAGGACTGAACCTTGCCATGGAGCTTGAGGAGGCTGGATTCCTGAAGGAAAATGGGGTTCGTCTGATCGGAACAACTTCTGAGACGATCAAGAAAGCGGAGGATCGTCTTGAGTTTAAAGCAACGATGGAAAAGATCGGTGAACCGGTTGCCGCTTCACTGGTTGTTGAAAATGTGGAAGATGGTCTTGCATTTGCAAATGAGATCGGATATCCGGTTGTTCTCCGTCCGGCTTATACACTTGGCGGAAGTGGCGGTGGTATTGCCCATGATCCTCATCAGTTGGTAGAGATCCTTGAGAACGGACTTCGTCTTTCCCGTGTAGGTCAGGTCCTTGTAGAACGCTGTATTGCAGGATGGAAAGAGATCGAGTATGAGGTAATGCGTGACGGAAATGGAAACTGCATTACAGTATGTAATATGGAAAATATTGATCCGGTGGGTGTCCATACAGGAGACAGTATCGTAGTAGCTCCATCGCAGACGCTGGGAGATAAAGAGTATCAGATGCTTCGTACCTCCGCACTGAATATCATTAGTGAACTGAATATTACAGGTGGATGTAACGTACAGTATGCTCTTCATCCGGAGACATTTGAATATTGCGTTATCGAGGTAAATCCTCGTGTAAGCCGTTCTTCCGCACTTGCTTCTAAGGCAACAGGATACCCGATCGCCAAAGTTGCGGCAAAGATCGCTCTTGGATATAATCTGGATGAGATCCAGAATGCAATCACAAAGAAGACCTACGCAAGTTTCGAGCCAATGCTTGATTATGTAGTTGTAAAGATTCCGCGTCTTCCATTTGATAAGTTTATCAGTGCAAAGAGAACTCTTACGACTCAGATGAAAGCAACCGGAGAGGTTATGAGTATCTGCAATAACTTTGAAGGAGCTTTGATGAAAGCAATCCGTTCACTGGAGCAACATGTAGACAGTCTGATGTCCTATGATTTCACCGGTCTGACAGATGACGAACTCCTGGAGCAACTGGAGATCGTTGATGATATGCGTATGTGGAGAATTGCGGAGGCCTGCAGAAGAGGTGTGGATTATGATGTGATCCACAACATTACAAAGGTTGACAAGTGGTTCATTGATAAATTTGCGATCATCACAGAGATGGAGACAGCACTGAAGACCCAGGAACTCACACCGGAACTTCTGAAAGAAGCTAAGAGAATTGAGTTCCCTGACAATGTGATCGCTGAACTGACAGGAAAGACAGAGCAAGAGATCCATGATATGCGTCATGAAAATGGTATCGTGGCAGCATATAAGATCGTAGATACCTGTGCGGCGGAGTTCGCGGCAGAGACTCCATACTACTATTCCGTTTATGGTAGTGAGAATGAAGTTGAAAAGACAGATGCGAAGAAGAAAGTTCTTGTCCTTGGATCAGGTCCGATCCGTATCGGACAGGGAATCGAGTTTGACTTCTGTTCTGTACATTGTACATGGGCATTTGCAAAAGAAGGATATGAAACGATCATTGTAAATAATAACCCGGAGACAGTAAGTACAGACTTTGATATTGCTGATAAGCTGTATTTTGAGCCGCTGACACCGGAAGATGTAGAGAGTATCGTTGATATTGAGAAGCCGGATGGAGCAGTTGTCCAGTTCGGTGGACAGACAGCGATCAAGCTGACAGAAGCACTGATGAAGATGGGAGTTCCGATCCTTGGAACATCCGCAGAAAATGTAGATAAAGCAGAAGACCGAGAACTCTTTGATGAGATTCTTGAGGAGTGTCAGATCCCACGTCCGACAGGTGGTACTGTATTTACGGCTGAGGAAGCAAAAGAGGTTGCCAACAGACTTGGATATCCGGTTCTGGTTCGTCCTTCCTATGTACTTGGAGGACAGGGAATGCAGATTGCCATCAATGATAATGATATTGATGAGTTTATCGGCATTATCAACCGGATCGCACAGGATCATCCGATCCTTGTTGATAAATATCTTCAAGGAAAAGAGATCGAGGTCGATGCAGTATGCGACGGAGATGATATCCTGATTCCGGGAATCATGGAGCATATCGAGCGTGCAGGTATCCATTCAGGAGACAGTATTTCGGTATATCCGGCACAGAGCCTGACGGACGGTGCAAAGGCAAAGATCGCAGAATATACAAGAAGACTTGCAAAGTCACTGCATGTAATCGGAATGATCAATATCCAGTTTATTGTATGCGGCGAAGAGGATGTATATGTAATTGAGGTAAATCCGCGTTCCAGCCGTACTGTTCCGTATATCAGTAAGGTAACAGGAATCCCGATTGTACCGCTTGCTACGCAGGTGATCATCGGAAAGAAGATCAAAGAACTTGGTTATACACCGGGACTTCAGCCGGAGGCAGATTATGTAGCAGTCAAGATGCCGGTATTCTCCTTTGAGAAGATCCGCGGTGCAGATATCAGCCTTGGACCTGAGATGAAGTCCACAGGAGAGTGTCTGGGTATTGCAAAGACATTTGATGAAGCTCTTTATAAAGCATTCCTTGGAGCAGGAATCAAACTTCCAAAATTCAAGAATATGATCATGACAGTTCGTGATGAGGATCATGCAGATGCAGTAGAGATCGGAAGAAGATTTGAAAAGATCGGATACCATATCTTCGCTACAAGCGGAACTGCACGTGCCTTAAATGAAGCGGGAGTGAAAGCAACTCCGGTTCGCAAGATTGAGCAGGAGTCACCGAATCTTCTGGATCTGATCCTTGGACATAAGATCGATCTGGTTATCGATATTCCGGCACAGGGAGCAGAACATTCCAAAGATGGATTCGTGATCCGCAGAAATGCGATCGAGACAGGAGTGAATGTCCTGACTGCTATCGATACAGCTCATGCACTGATCACCAGTCTGGAAAATACAGATATTAAGAAGCTGACACTGATCGATATTGCGACAGTACAGTAAAAGCAGGCAGAGTAAGAGAGAAGAACAGAGTAAGAGAGAAGAAATAAGCCATAAAAAATCCCGTTCCTGATGGAGCGGGATTTTTTGGCATCGGGGAAAATATTCCATATTTTCAATATTGGATTTCTGTCAGAAATAATCCATCAGAAGGACAGAAATTTCCGGGAGTTTCATTTCCTTCAAAAATAGAAAGAATACAGTCAGGGGAACGCTTTCCCTGACCGATTTCCAGTAATGTGCCGACAATGAGCTGTGGCATGGAAGGAAGGAACGCATTTGCCGTAAGGCGAAAGGAAAGCTGTTCTTTATTCTGTATAAAATCAAGATAAAGCAGTTCTTTTTTTGTCCCTTTCTTTTTCCGTACAGGGGAAAAAGATTGAAAATCATGCTTCCCGATCAGACAGGAAGCAGCCTGCTTCATCAAAGCAAGGTCAGGAGCAGGAAAAAAATGAGCCTGATATCTGGAATGGAATACATCATAAACCGAAGCAGTGCAGACATTGTATTCGTAAGTATAAGCACGGATTCCGAGATCCGCACGGAAACGTCCGGAAACCGGTAAAAGAGAAAGTACTTTGATATCCATGGGAAGATACTGGTTCATCTGCTTTTTCAGTACTTCCGGTGAAAATGGTAAATCTGCTTCAAAAGAACAGACCTGACAGGAAGCGTGTACACCCGGTTCGGTTCTGACGGCCGCATGAAGTATTACAGGCTGTCCGAGCAGTCGCGTAAGAACCTGCTCCAGTTTATAACTGACAGTTTTTACTGATTTTTCATTTTTTGTCCATCCGAGGTAACGGGTTCCGTCATATTGAAGAGTCATTTTAAAATTATTCATGGTAAAATCCTCAGTGATTCATAAGAATGTTTGTATCAGAAAATTAATATTTTCAGACGTACTTATTTTAATAAAAAATACCAGAAAAGTACAGAGTACAATGCAGATTTTTCTGAGCTATATTGTCTGGCCCAGGCACTGTCAGCAGTAATGAGTATTTTGCCCGAAGGGAACCGGAACAATCACATGACAAGCAGAGAAAAGAATGATATGATAAAAGCTGTCAGAAATTATGAGGTGAACGAAAATGAATGAAATGAAAAAAGAAATAAAAAAGGAACAAGAAATAGAAAATAAAATAAAAAAAGAACATGAAATGGAACGGGAAATAGAAAGAACCGTATCGGATTCGCGGGTAGAGACAGTCCATATGGTACGCCCGAACCATATGAATGCAGCAGGCAGATTGTTCGGAGGACAACTGATGCAGTGGCTGGACGAAGTTGCGGGACTTGTAGCAAAACGCCATATCAGAGGAAATGTCATTACGGCTTCTGTTGACAACCTCAGATTCATTCATGGTGCATATCAGGGAGAAATGGTTGTCATCATTGGAAAAGCAACCTATGTCGGAAATTCTTCTATGGAAGTGCGGGTGGATACTTATGTGGAGCATCTTTCAGACGGAATGCGTTATCCAATTAATCGAGCTTATTTTACAATGGTAGGACTGGATGAGAAGGATAAACCATGCAGAATACCAAGGCTCACTATCAAGTCAGAAGAAGAAAAAGCAGAATGGGAAGCAGCGGAAAAGAGAAGAGAAATGAGGATGCACAGGCGGAAGGAAGGTTTTTGAAAAGAGAATTGTTGAGGTGATACGCAGTGAAGCAACAAAAATTATTAAGTCTGATTCGTCAGGCCATTGAGGAGTATCATATGCTGGAAGACGGAGACAGAGTTGCTGTGGGAGTCTCAGGAGGAAAGGATTCTCTGACATTACTTTATGCGATGAGGCAGTTGCAGAGATTTTATCCGAAAAACTTTGAATTATCTGCGATTACATGCAATGTGGGATTTGAGGGAATGGATTTTACCGGTGTTTCAGATTTCTGCGACAGTCTGAAAATCCCATATGAGCAGGTGGACACAAAGATTGCCGAGATTGTCTTTCAGGAAAATCCGGAGATAAGCCCCTGCTCTCTGTGTGCGAAGCTGAGAAAAGGTGCCATGTATAAACAGTTAGCTGAGCTTGGAATCAATAAAATAGCCTATGCACATAACAAAGATGATTTCATAGAGACCGCTCTCATGTCTCTGATCTATGAGGGAAGATTTTATGCATTTCCACCGATGACGGTTCTGCCTGAAGCCGGAGTAACGGTGATTCGTCCGATGATGTATGTTCCGGAAAAAGGAGTTGCCAATTTTGTAGTGGAACAGGGAATCCAGATTGTGAAAAATGCATGCCCGGTAGATGGATCGACAAAAAGAGAATATGCCAGGCAGCTTATGGAGCAGATTAACAGGGAGACACCTGGGGCAAAGGACAGGATGATGCATGCGATTGTGAATGGAAGATTTTCGGATTGGCCGGGATAAATTTGTAGTTGTTGGAATGATACGCTTGTAAAGCAAAAGACTTCTTTATGGCGAAGCGGACGCGGAAAGCAGGGATATTCCTTCGCGGTGCAGGCCCGCTTTACCTC
>OJMI01000778.1_pt1 | contig 39787 bp, 39 predicted proteins | sample 1597131 | NCBI WGS metagenome assembly OJMI01 (sample SAMEA2452116, study PRJEB22498) | human gut metagenome | reverse complement strand
ATGCAAGTAAATCTAATTATGCAGCAAATACAAAAATATATGGAGATGCAATACGCGAAACTTCAACAGCTGGCTTGGGTCAAACATCATGGCATGATGACTACTCTTCCTTCGTTGGAGCTCACGGTCCGTTTTTCGTACGCAGTGGCTTTTGTTGGTATACCAGCGGTGTCGGTTTGTTCTGTTTCTATCGTAATGATGGTTATAGCGCTTACGATAGTGGGTTCCGCTCAGTGCTGGTCGCTCAGTAATATTTTTTATACTCTACAAATACTTCGAGTATTTAAATAGAGTGTTAAAAATATAACTAATTAGAATAAAAGTATATAGGAAGATTGTATATAATAATGAAAAAGAAAAGTAAGGGTATAACACTTGTAGCACTGGTAATTACAATAATTTTGCTTTTAATTCTTTCAGGAATTTCAATTTCCGCATTAACAAATACTGGAATATTTCAAAAAGCAAAAGATGCAAAACAAGCAAGCGAAAATGCAGAAAAAAACAAGAAGAAACATTAGATAGTTATGAAAAAGAATTAAATAAATATACATCTGACGAATTAACAATAGACAATACAGGAGCAGTATTAAGTAAAAACAACAACATTGAATTACATGATAAAAATGGAAACAAAGTAGTGGTACCAGCTGGATTTAAAGTGGTTAAAACAGATAATTTAACAGTTGAAAAAGGAATAGTTGTAGAAGATAAAAAAGGTAACCAATATGTTTGGATACCATGTACTACAGAGGATTCTAAATCACAATTGCAATTTAAAAGAAAAGAATGGGATGTTGAAGTAGATGGTACTGATAATAGTAGAGCGTCAAAAGATGAATTGACATTAACATGTGAAGAAAATTATAGCGAAAATGGATTAACTTATGCAGTCGTCAATGAGATAGTTGCACAAGTAAAAGCAGAAAAAGAAAGTGTACGCAAAAATGGAGGATATTATATAGGAAGATATGAAGTTGGTGGAGCTGTTGGAGCCGAAGTTATACAAGCAAATCAAACGCCACTAACAGACATTAACTGGAGCACTGCTTATGGAATAGCAACAGGGATTGGCGATGGAGTTGGAGCAACAACGCACCTTTGTTCTAGTTACGCTTGGGATACAGCAATTAATTTTATACAAAATAATGGATTTCCAAATTATGCAAAAGTAAAAGAAGATAGTTACAATGAAAACTGGTATGATAAAAGTGTAAAAGATTTGCTAGGTAATATAATTAAAGTAGCAAATAATGCTACTAGACTTTCAACAGGAGAAACAACTTCAAAATGCAATATTTATGATATGGGTGGAAATGTTGCAGAATTCACAACAGAAGTAATGCCAAATACTAGTGAACCTGTGGTAGTTCGTGGCGGCCATTATAATACTAATGGCTTAGCAGGCCGACGCCTTGATTATAGCACTTCAATTGCTTATGACTATGTTGGATTTCGTGTTACTCTATTTCTAAATTAGTAGGAATGTCGACTTTTGTCGAAATTTTTTTCTTGACAATTAACATAAAATTATGGTAATATATGGTCATGCAATTAATTAGACAATTGCATGACTAATTTTTTAAAAAAGATTTTATTCAAGCAACTTAGGGTAGACATAGAAATAGTTTAATCAAAATACTAAAATCAAAGGATTCCATAAAAAATCAAAAAAGTAATAAAAAATAGTAAAGATTAAAATTCAAAAATAAATCTAAAAATATCCCAATATCATTAAATAAAACAAGAAGTGTTGATAACCCTAATACACTTATATTTGCGTACAAATTTAATATATTAATAGTCTAAAATTGTCTCTTTTAATTGTAAATAATATGTTAAATTATACTAAAAAGTATTGCCAAAGTAAAAATAATTTAGTATAATTAAGAAAGGAAGAAATAAATGGCACAAAAAACAACAAAAATACCAAGATTACCACTAACAGATGACTATATATTTAAAAGAGTATTTGCATTTGAAGGTAATGAAAGTGTTTTAAAGGATTTATTGGAGGCAATTTTAAGAAAAAATATTAAAAACGTAACAATAAAAAATCCAGAAATAATTCCATACGAAAGAGAAGATAAAAGAGGCCTTTTAGATATCAAAGCAGAAACAGATGATGGAACTGTTTTAGATATTGAGATGCAAATGGAAGACAAGAAAAATATAGAAGAAAGAGGAACACTATATTTAGCAAATATGATAACAAGTCAATTACAAGTAGGAGATGATTATACAACTTTAAAAAAGAGTATTGTAATATTCATAACAAATTATAATTTTTTAAAACGAAACAGTTATCATAGTATTGGAAAAATAAAATTTGACAAAACATTAAAAGAAGAATATGTAGATATGGGGTATAAAACAGAAGATGAAGAAGCATCAAAATATATAGAATTCCACTACATAGAACTACCAAAATATAAAAAGAAAACTCAATCAGAATTTACAAAACTAGACCAGTGGATGTGTGTATTCACAAATCGAAAGGGGGAGATGATGTTGGCTGAAAAAGAGAATAAAGAAATAAAAAAAGCAATGAATACATTAGATTATATAAGTTCTGATCCAAAAGAAAGAGAAAGACATAATTCAGTAATAATGGATGAATATAATAGACTTACAAGTGAACAAAACTTTTTTGAAGCTGGAAAAGAAGAACGGAAAAAGGAACGGAGTAATAGAAACCGCAAAAGAAATGTTGAAGAAAAAATTATCAATTGATTTAATATGTGAAATTACAAAACTATCAAAAGAAGAAGTCGAAAAGATAAAAGAATCAATATAAAAACAAAAAAGAAGCACTTATTTTAAAGCCGCTTCTTTTTATTATTTTCTATTCAAAAAATTAACCCTTTAATCTAATCAAAATAGCAATAGCCAAAAGAATCAAAAGAATACCAACACTAATCAAAATAATATTCAAAATATTAGTAATTCCCAAACCTGACTCAGTAGAATTAGTAGTTTTAACTGTAGCAGAAGAACTTAGACTAGAAGAATTCGTACTAGAAGAACTTCTAGAAGAATTTGACGCAGAAGAAGTTGAATTATCATCATCTTCATCATCAGAAGAATTTGTGCTACTAGAAGTATTTTCAGTCAAATTTAAATCAACCGCCTTAACATATAAAAAATTAAAACTAACTAATAATATAGTAACAAACATTAAAACCATTGCCAAAATTTTTTCCATTTTTGTCATAACTTTACCTCCTAAAAATTTTCATTTGTTCACCTACATAATAATAGCACAAAATATAAAAACAGTCCAGATTTTTTTCAAAAAATTCACAAAAGATTCAATCTAAAAATTACAATTCACACACCAATTATTTCAAAAATCTATAAATCATAGAATCTCAAACTGACCGTTCGGACTAATGAAAAAATAAAAAAATTGATATAAAATCACATAAGAAAAATCAAAAGGAACAGAAAAATGAAAATAAAAAAATTTAAAACAATAAGTTCAACACACACATATTTAAAAGAAAACAATAGCAAATACACAGAAAACACAGTAATTTTAGCAGAAGAACAAACAGGAGGAATAGGAACAAAAGGAAGAAATTGGCACACTGGCTCAAACAAAAACATAGCAATGAGTATGCTATTTAGACCACAAAAAAATGTAAAAAACTTAGAAGGACTAACAATAGAAATAGCAAAAAGAATCCAGAAAATAATGGAACAAAAATACAATATAAAATTAACAATAAAAGAGCCAAATGACCTAATGCTAAATGGAAAGAAAATATGTGGAATATTAACAGAAAGCAACACAATAGGAAATAAAATCAACTATGTAATAATAAGTATAGGCTTTAATGTAAATGAAGACAAATTTCCAAATGAACTAGAAAACATAGCAACATCATTGTATAAAGAAACTGGAAAAGAATTCAATAAACAAAAAATTATAGAAGATTTTATAAAAACATTGGAGGATATAATTTAGAAAAAAATTAGAGTCTAAAAATTAAAAAATATAATTAGAGGTGAAAATGAAAAATATAGAAATTATAGCAACAGGAAAGTATTTACCAACAACTAAGATAGATAACACATATTTAGCAAAACAATTAAATATAACAGAAGATTTTATATACAAAAGAACAGGAATACAAACAAGACACTATTCAAAAGACGAAAACATAGAACAATTAGCAATAAAATGTATAGAAAATTTAATAGAAAAAAACTCACAAATAAATCCGCAAAATATTGATATGATTATAGTGGCAACAACATCAACAAATATGCTAATGCCAGGTATATCATATAAAATACAAGAACATTTTAATATTGAAAATTGTATGTGTATAGATGTCTTAGCAGGATGTGCAGGATTTGTAAATGCATTGGATATAGCGCAATGTTATCTTGAAACAGACAAAGCAAAAATGCCATTAGTAGTTGGAGTCGATTTATTATCAAAATGTATAGACCAAAAGGATGTATCAACATCAATTTTATTATCAGATGGTGCAGGAGCAGTTATATTGCAAAAAACAGAAGAAAACAGGCTTTATAGCAGTAATATAACAAGTCACGGTCAAAATGGAAAAATACTAACATATAACGCAAATGAAAAGTTACAAATGGATGGTAAAGAAGTTTATAAATATGCAGTTACAGAGACAGTAAAAAACGTAAAGGAATTGCTTAAAAAAAACCAAATAAATATTGATGATATTAAATATATAATACCGCATCAATCAAATTTAAAAATAATGAAATCAATTGCAAATAAATTGAAAATTGACAGCAAAAAAGTATATACAAATATAGAAAATGTAGGAAATACATTTTGTGCAAGTATACCAATAGCATTAGACGAAATGTTTGAAAAACATTTGCTAAAAAAAGGAGATAAAGTTATTCTTTTAGGCTATGGTGGAGGCTTGAATACAGGAAGTATTTTAATGGAGGTTTAGGATGAAATTAGCATTTTTATTTCCCGGCCAAGGAAGTCAAAAGGTAGGAATGGGAAAAGATTTATATGATAAATATGAAGAAGTAAGAGAAGTATTTAAAAAAGCGTCTGAAATCACAGAAATAGATGTTGCAAAATTATGCTTTGAAGGTACAAGAAAAGAATATAATGGAACAGAATATTGTAAAGAAGAAAACACTACTAACAAAGAAAATGTGCAAGACGATTTAAATAAAACAGAAAATACTCAAATAGCAATTGCTACAATAAGTTTGGCAATATTAGCAATTCTAGAAAAAAATGGAATACATGCAGGCATATCAGTTGGATTAAGTTTAGGAGAATATCCTGCATTAATATATAGTGGAAAACTAAAATTTGAAGATGGAATAAGACTGTTAAAACAAAGAGGATATTTGATGCAACATAAATTACCAGAAGGCGAATACTCAATGCTTGCAATAATTGGATTAGATTCAAAAAAAATAGAAGAAATATGCAAGGACTTGCAAAATAAAGGAATGTTTATAGTACCTGCAAATTACAATTATTCAAATCAAACTGTAGTTTCTGGGAGTAAAGATGCAATTGAATTAGCAAGTAATTTATTTAAAGAAAATGGAGCAAAAAAAGTTGTTACATTAAAAACAAGTGGTCCATTTCATACAAAAGCATTAGAAGATGCAAAAAATGAATATATACAAGATTTAGAAAAAGTTCATTTTCAAAAAGGCACAACAAATGTTATAAAAAATATTGATGGAACTTTTTATAAAGACACAGATGACATGGTAGAGATACTATCAAAGCATATTGTTAGCCCAGTTAGATTTGATAAAGCAATTAAATTAATGAATGACGAAAAAGTAGATACATTTGTAGAAATTGGACCGGGAAAAGCATTAACAGGTTTTATTAGAAAAGAACTAAGTGATGTAAATACAATAAATATATATGATGTAGAAACTTTAGAAAAAGCAATACAAGAATTAAGTCCAAACATAGGAGGAAGAAAAAATGGAAGATAAGAAAGTGGCTTTAATAACAGGCGGAACAAGAGGAATAGGAAAAGCAATAGCAATTAAATTTGCCAAAAACGGATATAATCTAGTTTTAAATTATGTATCAGATAGAACAAATTTAGAAGAATTAGAAAATGAATTTAAAGAATATAATATTGAAGTTTTATTCATAAAAACAGATGTATCAAATTTTGAGGATTGCGAAAACATGGCTAAACAGGCTATAGCAAGATTTGAAAAAATAGATGTTTTGGTAAATAATGCTGGAATTACAAAAGATAGTTTATTACTTAGAATGACTCCAGAGGATTTTGATAAAGTAATAAATATCAATTTAAAAGGCACATTTAATGTTACAAAAAGCATCGTACCTTATATGATGAAAAAAAGAACAGGTAAAATAGTAAATATCAGTTCAGTAGTTGGAGTATCTGGAAATGCAGGTCAATGCAATTATGCCGCTTCTAAAGCTGGTATTATAGGATTTACAAAAAGTATTGCTAAAGAATTAGCAAGTAGAAATATATTAGCAAATTGTGTAGCACCTGGTTTTATTGATACAGATATGACATCTGTTTTAAGTGATAGTGTTAAGGAAAATATAAATGCTCAAATACCATTAAAAAGAATGGGAAGTAGTGAAGAAATTGCAAATTCAGTTTATTTCTTGGCTGGTGAAGAAAATACATATATAACAGGGCAAGTTTTAAATGTTGATGGTGGTATGTTGATGTAAAAAAATAAAAGAAAAAGGGGAGATATACCTCTCCCCGGTGAGTGAAACTTTAAAAACAAAAATGAAATGTAATCATCATTGTTGATTGTTTCAAAATTGTTACTTCTTGATAAAAAAGAATTTCAGGACTATACCCTAATGTTAATTCTAAAATCTTCAAAACCTCGGTTTTATTAACATATGGTACCTTTAAAACAGAAATTGTAACATCCTGATCATTTTTACCATTAAGTTTGAAAATTTTAATCTGATTTTTTATAATATCAGTTACAATTTTCCGTTGTCTTTCAAGATCTTTTTCACTCATTAAAATTACCTCCTAGGTGTTAAATATTTACAAAATTAATTATACTATAAAAATTGAAAAAAAGCAAATTTTACATAAACTTAAAAGATTATATTTTGATAGAAAGGAAAATTAAAAATGGAAAGAAGAGTTGTAGTAACAGGATTAGGAGCCATAACTCCTATAGGAAACAATGTAGAAGAATTCTGGAAAGGAATAAAAGAAAACAAATGTGGTATAGCACAAATAACAGAATTTGACACAGAAAAATTCAAAGTAAAATTAGCAGGAGAAGTAAAAGGATACAATCCTGAAGAACACTTTGACAAAAGAAGTTGCAAAAGACTAGACAAATTTTCACAATTTGCAATCATAGCATCAAGAGAAGCAATGAAAGACAGTGGAATTACACCAGAAAATACAGACATGAACAGAGTTGGAGTTGTAATCAGTTCAGGTATAGGTGGACTTTCTACAATAGAAAAAGAAAATGAACATTATATAGAAAAAGGTCCAGACAGAGTATCACCAATGTACATACCTATGAGTATATGCAATATGGCTGCAGGAAATGTAGCAATCGAATTAGGAACAAAAGGTGAATCTATATCTGTTGTAACAGCATGTGCAGGTGGAACTCATTCAATAGGTGAAGCGTACAGAATGATAAAAAACGGATATGAAGATGCAATTTTAGCAGGAGGAACAGAAGCATCAATTACACCTACAGGTATAGCAGGGTTCACAAATATAAAAGCTTTAGCCCAAGCAACAGACGCAAATAGAGCAAGTATTCCATTTGACAAAGAAAGAAGCGGATTTGTAATGGGAGAAGGAGCGGGTGTTATTGTTCTAGAAGAATTAGAACATGCTAAAGCAAGAAATGCAAAAATATATGCAGAAATAGTAGGATATGGAGCAACATCAGATGCATATCATATAACATCACCTGCACCAGACGGAGAAGGTGCTGCCAGAGCCATGAAAAGAGCCCTAGAAGAGAATAATACAAAACCAGAAGATATTACATATATAAATGCTCATGGAACATCTACACACCTAAATGATGCAGGAGAAACATCTGCAATAAAACTAGCATTTGGAGAAGCAAGTAGAAAAGTAATGGTAAGTTCAACAAAAGGAAATACAGGACATTTATTAGGTGCCGCAGGTGGAGTAGAAGCAGTTGTTTGTATAAAAGCAATAGAAGACAACTTTGTACCACCTACAATAAATTACAAAGTACCAGATGAAGAATGTGATTTAGATATAGTACCAAATGAAGGTAGAAATATAGAAGTGAAATATGCAATGTCAAATTCATTAGGATTTGGAGGACATAATAGTTCTATAATATTCAAAAAAATTTAGGAGGAAAATATGGATTACGAAGAAATCAAAAAATTAATTGATGACATGGGAAATGCTAAAATAGACGAACTAGAAATAGAATTTCCTGAAGGTATGAAAATAAGCATGAAGAAAAATACGGAAAAAGAAATTGTAGTAACAAATGGTGCACAAATGCAAGCAAATGCAATATCAACAACACCTACAACAAATGTTGTTTTGAATAATCAAAATAACGCAGAAGTACCAATAAACGAAACTACAGGTAATAAAAATGCACAAGAAGAAAATTACAAAATTATAAAATCACCTATGGTAGGAACATTTTATTCAAGACCTGCACCAAATAAAGAGGCATTTGCAAAAGCAGGTGATACAGTAAAAAAAGGCCAAGTTATATGCATAGTAGAAGCAATGAAACTAATGAATGAAATAGAATCAGAATTTGACGGAGAAATAGCAGAAATATGTGTAAAAGACGGAGACGTGGTAGAATATGGAACACCATTATTTAAAATAAAATAAATAAAAAATTTGGATGACGATGAGTGAACATCTCAAGATTTGGCAGACAAATTTTGAAAAAATTTGGATGACGATGAGTGAACGAAGTGAACGAAAGGCGGAAAATTAAAATGTTAAATAAAGAAGAAATCAAAAAAATAATACCACAAAGAGAACCATTTTTAATGATAGACGAAGTAGAAGAATACAAACCAGGAGAAAGTTGTACAGCATACAAAAATGTATCAGAAGAAGAATATTACTTCAAAGGTCATTTTCCAGGCAACCCAATTATGCCAGGAGTATTAATGGTAGAAGCACTAGCACAAACAGGTGCAGTTGCAATACTATCACTAGAAGAAAACAAAAACAAAAACGCACTATTTGGAGGAATAAATAATTTAAAATTCAAAAAACAAGTAGTGCCAGGAGACAGATTAAAATTAGAGGTAAAAATCATTAAACAAAAAGGTCCAGTTGGTATTGGAGAAGCAATTGCAACAGTAGATGGAAAAGTTGCAGTAAAAGGAGAATTAACATTTGCAATTGTAAACAATAAATAAAAATTCGGGATTAGGGGCCACTACATAAAATCCCTATTTTATAATATAGTTTTTAATTTATAGTTATATATATTAAAAAGCCGTTCCTTACTGGTCGGAATAATCATATAAGATACGACAGATACATATCAAAGTAATATAAGTTAATCTGGCTAATCTGTATGAATATGTTTCCTCCCAAACTGCGCGTCACTTTATTTTAATATATATAACTATAAAAAATAATTAATTAAATAAAAACGGGATTTTGTGTAGTGGCCCCTAATCCCGAATTTTTAAGAATATGAAAGGAAAAGAAAATGCTAAAAAAAATATTAATAGCAAATCGAGGAGAAATTGCAGTAAGAATAATAAGAGCCTGTAGAGAATTAGGAATAAGAACAGTAGCAGTATATTCAGAAATAGACAAAAACTCATTACACAAAGAACTAGCAGATGAGGCGGTATGCATAGGGCCTGCACCATCTAACAAAAGTTATTTAAATGTAAAAGCAATAATCGAAGCAGCATGTTTAACGGGATGTGATGGAATACACCCAGGATATGGCTTTTTATCTGAAAATAGTAGTTTTGCTAAAATGTGTGATGAAATCGGAATAAAATTCATTGGGCCTACTTATAAAATGATAGAACTAATGGGCAACAAGTCAAAAGCAAAGGAAACAATGAAAAATGCAGGTGTGCCAGTTGTTCCAGGTTCAGATGGATTAGTTGATAATGTATTAGAAGCAATAAAAGTAGCATTGAGGATTGGATATCCTGTTATTTTAAAAGCATCAAGTGGTGGTGGAGGCAAAGGTATACGAATTGCCTACAACGAAAAAGAACTTGTAAAATTTTATGATTTAGTAAGGCAAGAGGCCAAAATTTCTTTTAATGATGACTCTATTTATATTGAGAAATTCATAGAAAATCCAAGACATATAGAAGTTCAAGTAATGGCAGACGAACATGGAAATGTAATACATTTAGGAGAAAGAGATTGTACTGTGCAAAGAAATAATCAAAAAATGTTAGAAGAAACACCTTCAGGAGTAATAACAGACAAATTAAGACAAAAAATGGGAAAAATTACTGTAAATGCCTTAAAAGAAATTGGATATAGCAATGTTGGAACAATTGAATATTTGCTAGATAAAAACAAAGATTTTTACTTTATGGAAATGAATACAAGAGTTCAAGTTGAACACCCTATAACAGAAACAATTACAGGTGTAGATATTATAAAAGAGCAACTAAGAATTGCGTCAGGAGAAAAGTTGCAATATAAGCAAGATGATATCAAATTTACAGGACATAGTTTAGAGGCCAGAATAAATGCAGAAAATCCATATAAAAACTTTATGCCATGTCCAGGGAAAATAAAAGAATTACATATACCCGGTGGAAATGGTGTAAGAATAGACACTGCAATTTATCCAGGCTATAAGATACCTCCTACATATGACTCTATGATAGCAAAGATTATTGTACATGGAAAAGATAGAAATGAATCAATTGCGAAAATGAAAAGTGCATTAGGTGAATTTGTTATTGATGGTATTAGTACAAATATAGATTTTCTATATAAGATATTAGAAGACGAAGATTTTATTAATAACAATTATGATACATCTTTTATTGCTAAGAAATTTGCTAATAAGCTTCAAAGTTAATTATAAGATTTTTATAATTTTTCGGGATTGAAGACCCGTCCCCCAATCCCGAAAAAATAAGCAAAAAAATATAAAAACTAGATACAAGGAGAAAAGCGATGGTAATAGATAAAATCAAAAAAATAAATCCAAAAGAACCAGATATGAAAAACGAAAAAGCATCAGACATGTTAGTTGGAAAATGGGTAAAATGCAATAATTGTAAAGAGATACTATACAAAGAAGATTTAAAAAGCAATTATAGCATATGCCCAAATTGTGGTAAATATTTTAGACTATCTGCCAGAAGAAGAATAAAGCAAATAATTGATGAAGGAACATTTGAAGAAATAGATGCAGATATGCGAACAAGTGATTTGTTAAAATTTGAAGGATACAAAGAAAAAATTCAAGCCCTACAAGAAAAGACAAAAATACAAGAGGCAATACAAACTGGAACAGGAAATATAAATGGTTTAAAAGTTGCAATAGGAGTTATGGATAGTAATTTTATGATGGGAAGTATGGGAAGTGTTGTTGGTGAGAAGATAACACGACTTGTAGAAAAAGCAATACAAGAAAAATTGCCAGTTATTTTGTTTTGTGTATCAGGTGGTGCGAGAATGCAAGAAGGAATTATATCATTAATGCAAATGGCCAAAACATCATCTGCAATAGCCAAACTAGATGAAGCGGGTTTATTATATATATCTGTATTAACAGACCCTACTACAGGAGGGGTAACTGCAAGTTTTGCAAGTTTAGGTGACATTATTTTAGCAGAACCAGGCGCTTTAATAGGCTTTGCAGGTCCAAGGGTTATAGAACAAACAATAAAGCAAAAATTACCAGAAGGATTTCAAAGTGCAGAGTTTTTATTAGAACATGGTTTTATTGATAAAATAGTTGAAAGAAAAGATATGAAAAATACATTATATAATATTGTAAAAATGCATCAAAAACATTAAACCGAACAATGTTCGCTAAAAGATTTTATAAAATAAAATTTTGGGACATGACTTTTAATCCCAGTGAAAGGAAAATAAAAATGAAAGAAAAAACAATATCTGCATGGGAGCGAGTAGTACTTGCAAGAAAAGCAGAAAGACCAAAATCATTAGATTATATAAATAACATATTTACAAATTTTATAGAATTACATGGAGATAGAAACTTTGGAGATGATAAATCTATTATAGGTGGAATTGCTGAATTAGATGGAATGCCAGTAACTGTTATAGGTGAGCAAAAAGGGAAAAATGCAAAAGAAAATATAGATAGGAACTTTGGTATGCCTAATCCTGAAGGATACAGAAAAGCATTAAGACTAATGAAACAAGCAGAAAAATTTAATAGACCTATAATAACATTTATAGATACACCAGGTGCATATCCAGGAATGGGAGCAGAAGAAAGAGGACAAGGAGAAGCAATTGCGAGAAATCTTTTTGAAATGTCGAAGTTAAAAGTTCCAACAATATCAATTGTAATAGGTGAAGGTTCTAGTGGTGGCGCATTGGCATTAGGTGTAACAGATGTTATAATAATGTTAGAAAATGCAGTTTATTCTATTTTATCACCAGAGGGATTTGCAAGTATTTTATATAAAGATGCAAGTAAATCACAAGAAGCGGCAGAAAAAATGAAGATTACATCAACAGAATTAAAAAGATTAGGTGTTATTGATAGTATAGTAAAAGAGCCAGAAGGTGGAGCACAAGAAGATTTTAAAAAAGTTTGCAATGATTTAAAAAATATGATATTAAAAGACATAAATAGATTATCAAAAAAATCACAAGAAGAATTAGTAGAACAAAGATATGAAAAATATAGAAAAATTGGAGGTATTTAGATAATGTTATTACAAGGAAAGAAAATCTTAATAATGGGAATAAGAAATAAATGGAGTATAGCATGGGGAGCAGCAGTATCTGCTTATGAGCAAGGTGCACAGATTATTTTTACATATAATTCAGAAGCAAATAAACCAAAAGTAGAAAAGTTAATGGAAGAAATTCCAGGTTCAAAGGCATATACTTGTGATGTTTCAAGTGACGAGTCTATAAAAATATGTTTTGAAACAATTTTGAAAGAGAATGGAAAAATAGACGGTATATTACATGCAATTGCTCACGCTAATACAGATGATTTAAGAAATGATTTTATAAACACATCAAGAGATGGTTTTGCACATGCATGTGATGTTAGTAGTTATTCTCTAATTGCTGTTTCAAAAATTGCTACAGAGTTAGAGTTATTAAATGATAATTCAAGCATTGTTACTTTAACATATTATGGTGCAGAAAAAGCAATTGATGGTTATAATGTTATGGGTGTTGCAAAAGCTGCTTTGGAATCAAGTGTTAGATATTTGACAAAGGATTTAGGTAGAAGCGGTACACGTATAAATGCTATTTCTGCAGGACCTATAAAAACTCTTTCTGCAAAAGGAATAAAAGATTTTGGAACTATTTTAGATGTTGTTGAAGAAAAGTCTCCTTTACATAGAAATGTTACTGCTAAAGAAGTGGGTGATTGTTGTACATTTTTGTTTAGTGATATGTCTAAGGCTATTACTGGTGAAGTAATTCACGTTGATAATGGTTTTTCAGTTGTGGGAGTATAAAGATATATAATCAAGAAAGTGAAGAACTTTCTTGATTTATTAAAAAATAAAAAGGACATTAATGTTATAGGAATTCATATAATATTAAAAGAGTGATCTTTCAATCACTCCTAATAACAACATTTAATATTAAATTTTAAATAAAATACCACTTAAATAATCCCGATATTGATTAAAACTTCGACTATTAAGTAACATTTCTAATTCTGCATTAATAGCTTCTATTACACTGAAGTAATCACAATTTTGATATATATCATAAAATTTATTATATCCTTTCATATTATTTTTGGTTTTTATTAGATTGTCCTTTATAATAGAAGCACCTCTAATGCAATCCCAAGCACTATAATTATCAGAACATTTTATATAAATATAAGCTAAATTTGTATATGCATTAAACCAATATTTTTGTTCTAAAGGAGACATATAATTTCCCCTTATTTTAAGTTTTTCTATACATTCTTGAAGATAATCTAGTGCATCATAGTAGGCCTCAAATTCTAAATACTGCAACGCTATAGAATAACTATTCCAATATGTTGGCATTAGATAATATGAAGTATCCAACATAGTATTTTTAAATGGAGCATTACAAAAATTAGCAATTTTATATAAAAGAATATGGTTATATGGTTCGCTTCCAATATGCTCTGTTGCTATAAAATATTGCTTGCCTCCTACCCCTCTGTTTCTTGGATCTATTTCAAACATTTTACCTAAAAGAACATTTATTATATTCTTTTCTGAATATGAGTTACTAAGAGTAATTAGCAATTCATTAGCAAGGTCATGTGTTGGATAAAATAATTTTTTATCACAAAAATAGCAAGATAAATTTACCTTTTGTTTACAGTAAAATATTGCATAAAGAAATTCAAAGCTACCTTGTAATTTATAATTGCTAAGAAAACTGTTTAATTTTTTGACGGCAGATTTAAAAAGATCTCCCGCTTTAGTTACAAGCAAAGCATTACTACTAAAACACTGAAGTGTAACTGAAGCTTGAAACAAATTATATTCCTGAAAAGTTTCTTTTAGTGCATTTAACTCTGCTTCAGAACCCTGAAAATATGTACTTATTTCAAGGTCAATTTGTGACTTATCATCAAAATCTAAATCTAATTCAAAGCTGAAACTATATTCATCCAACTTTTTTGAATCTTTATCCTCTTTTAGATATTCACAAACAATATAACCAATAAATTTTAAAAATTCAGAATAAAACTGAAATGTGTTCCGATTTTCATTTGAATATTTTATCAGAACTAATACATCATTATTAAACATATAAATTCCTCCATTCTTGATATGTACTAACTTAATAAAAATGTTCATATAAAATGTTGTCATTATTTATAGAAGGGAAAATTATTTCCCCTCTTGAGCAGAAAGATTCTTTCTGCTCTTAAAACTTGTTAAAATTTTTTTCATGTTAATATTCCTCCTTATGCAAAAACAAGTTTATTATTACTAAAATCTATTTAAATTATAGCACCAATTAACATAAATGTCAAAAAAATAACTCCCATTTGGGAGTCACAAAAACAAAGGTATAAAAAACTATTTACAATCTTTACTATTTTGTCTATCTGTATTAGGCTCTTGGTCTCTATTTTTATTATTTTTCTTGTTTGATTTTGACATAAAAATGCACCTCCAATCGATTTCTAAAAATATTTTAACCTAAAAGCAAAAAAATATTCTAATAAAATTGTTTTTTTGAAAAAAAAGAGATATAATAAAAAACGAAAATTGACATTGATACATATCATAAAAAGAAAGAAGGAATAAAAATGAGTTATGAAAACAAAAAATTAAAAGAATTCAACGAATATATAAGATTTAGAAAAGTAGCAGTAATAGGCTTAGGAGTAAGCAATTTACCACTATTAGAATACTTACATAACAAAAAAGCACAAGTAACAGTATTTGACGAAAGAACAGAAGAAGAAATACCAATGGATACAATAGCAAAAATAAAAACATATGAATTTGAAGCATCATTTGGAAAAAATTGTCTTGAAAAATTAAAAGGATTTAACGTAATTTTTAGGTCACCAAGTTGTTTGCCAACAAGGCCAGAATTAAATCAAGAAGCAGATAGGGGAGCAATTGTTACAACAGAAGTAGAAATGCTTATGGAAATGTGCCCATGTAAAATAATTGGTGTAACAGGAAGTGACGGAAAAACAACTACAACAAGTTTAATAAATGCAATTTTACAACATGCAGGATATAAAACATTTTTAGGTGGAAATATTGGAACACCATTATTCACAAAATTACCAGAAATGGAACCAAATGATATAGTAGTTTTAGAATTAAGCAGTTTTCAATTAATGAATATGCATGTAAGCCCAGATATAGCAGTTATTACTAATATAACACCAAATCATTTAAATATACACAAAGATTATCAAGAATATATTGATGCAAAAAAATGTATATTCAAAAATCAAAATGAAAATGGAATATTAATATTAAATTATGATAATGATATAACAAGAGAATGTAGCAAAGAAGCAAAAGGAAAAGTAATATTCTTTAGTAGCAAAGAAAAATTAGATAATGGATTCATAGTTGATGAAGATATAATAAAAGAATGCAATGATGGAGTTAGAAAGCACATTTTAAACACCGATGAAGTTATTTTAAGAGGAAATCACAATTTCCAAAATATAGCAACTGCTCTTGCAGCAACAAAAACATTAGTTGATACAGATGTTGCAGTTGAAGCAATAAAAAAATTTAAGCCAGTTGAACACAGAATTGAATTTGTAAGAGAAATAGATGGAGTAAAATGGTACAATGACTCTGCAAGTTCTTCACCTACAAGAACAATTTCAGGACTAAATGCATTTAAAGAAAACATCATTTTAATTGCAGGTGGATATGACAAAAACTTAGAATATCAACCACTTGCAAAACCAGTAGTAGATAAAGTTTCAACACTTATTTTAATTGGTCAAACAGCAGAAAAGATATATGATGTTGTAAAAAATGAAGCAGAAAAAGAAAATAAAAAAATTAATATAAATATGTGTGATACATTAGAACAAACAATAGAAATTGCAAAAAAATCAGCTAAAAAAGGTGATATTGTACTATTCTCACCAGCAAGTGCAAGTTTTGATATGTTTAAAAATTTTGCCGACAGAGGCAATCAATTTAAAGATTTAGTAAATAAAATTTAGTTTAATAAAAAAATTAAAGAGACTATCCAAAAAAAATTATTAAACAAATTTTTAACAAAAACAAAACCTTCCTCATACGATATATAAAACTAATTTGCAAAAACAAATTAGAAAGATGAGGGAGGTTTGTTATGTATAACGAAACATATGATGACTACATAAGAAGTATTTTAGGATATCCAGTAAGAAACCAATTTGACCAGTTTAATCAAGGACAACAAGAATATCAGGGTTACCAAGAATATAGAAATCCAACATTTAATACAAATATAAATATATCTGGAAATAATGTTGAATTAGAAAATAGTTACCCTGAAATATACAAAATTGTTTATCCTATGATTACTAAAAAATGTGAAAATGTTAGAGAAAGCAACATCACAAAAGATGATATTGAAAATATGACAGACGAGATTTATTATGCGTTAGAATCAAGAAACGAAACACAGATAAATATCAACCTAAGAAATGACGTAAATGGGTTAAAAACGGTAAATACTTCAAGTTCTTTAGCAAGTAAAAATAATATCTCAACTATAAATAATGCAAGAACAGAAAATAAAAAGCCTGAAGTGAAAGTATCAGAAACAACAGGAGAGAAAAGACAATTGAATGGAGGGTTAAGAGATTTAATTCAAATTCTATTAATACGTGAATTATTAAATAGACGTAGACCACCATTTAGACCACCAATGCCAAATCCACCCGGACCAGGGCCTCGTCCACCAATGAGACCACCGTTTGGACCTGGACCAGGAAGACCACCATTTAATAGAGATTTTGATAGTTTTAATGATTTGTATGAACAGTCTTAAAAAAACAATTGACATAATACAATTCTGTTGAATTGGCACTCAACATATTGCGGTGGAATATTTTTAATAGGTTTCCACCGCAAGGTTTTTTAAAATTGGGAAAAAATAGCAAATATGCAAATTAAATTTTGCATATTTTTTTTATTTTCACAAATAATAATAAATGAAAAAATTTAAAACAAAGCAATAAAAAACCAGAATTAAGATTTTGTACGCAGTGCAAACTGCTACAAAATCTAATTTCTGCCATATTTATATTCTACAGAAAGTTATCATACTATGATAACTTTCCTAGAATATAAAAAACTTCAAAAGTAAATAATCTAAATTTTTTCAAACTTATTATTTGAAAGGAGAATTACAAAATGAAAGTAAAAGACTGTATGTGTGACGATGTATGTTGCGTAAAACCAGAAACTAAAATAACTGAGGTAGCAAAATTAATGAGCGAAAACCATATAGGATGTATACCAGTATGTGACAGTAACAATTGTATATGTGGAATACTAACAGATAGAGACATTTTATTAAGAACAGTTGCATGTGATAAAGACTGCTCACAAACAACAGCAAGCGATATAATGTCTACAGATTTATGTACTTGCAACCAAGATGACGATATAACAAACGCAGAAAGCAAAATGGCCAATAATCAAATAAGAAGATTACCAGTGTGCGATGAAGAAAATCATGTAATAGGAATTTTAACTTTAGGAGATTTAGCACAAAACGAAATTCAATTAGGAAGTCAACAAGTTTGCAATACCATAAGCGATATTTGTAGTTGCAATTCAAGTAAAAATAATTCTTAAAAATTATATTATTATTAAAAAAGTCCGCGCGCAGGACTTTTTTAGCGAATATAAACTGTAAATTAACATATACTAATTACAAGGAGAAAATAAAAATGATAATTGACATGTCATATTGGACAAGAGTTCTTAAGAAATTTTTATATGTTATACTAATATTAGTTGGTTTATTTTTTGCATTCAAACTGGCAATATTTTACACACCTTTTTTAATAGCATTTATAATATCATTAATGGTAGAACCAGCAATAAGATTTATAATGAAAAAAATGAAATTTACAAGAAAAACAAGTTCAATAATAATATTTATAATTGTATCTGCAATAATAATAGGAGCAGTAGCGTGGGGGATAGTAGCACTTATTTCAGAGGCATCAAACTTATTGCAAGATTTAAATGGATATGTAGAAAAAGCATACATATTATTTCAAAATTTTACAAGTAAGTTTGATTTTAATAAAATTCATTTACCAACCGAATTAACATCAATAATCCAAAACTCAACAGGTGATGTACTAACTTCAGTTTCAGGGTGGGTTAGAAATTTTTTGACAGGCTTATTAAATATTATTACATCTATGCCATCTATTATAATATATTTTGTGGTAACAATTATGGCTTTATATTTAATATGTGTTGATAAAGTATATATTTTAGACCAAATAGAGCACCATTTTCCACAAAGATGGGTTTTTAAAGTTGGGACACACATAAAAGATTTAACAAAAACATTAGGTGGATATTTAAAAGCAGAAGCAACACTTATTTTAGTGTCTTTTATAATTTCTTTAATAGGATTATCTATGTTAAAATTTGCAAATTTCAACATAGAATTCCCATTATTAATGGCTTTATTTATAGGCTTTGTGGATGCTTTACCAATTTTAGGTTCTGGAACAGTTATGATTCCTTGGGCTATTATTTCTGGTTTAAATGGTGATTTGAAATTAGGGATAGCAATTATTATTTTGTTAATTATAATGTCAACAGTAAGACAATTTTTAGAACCTAAGTTAGTTAGTAAGCATATTGGTACGCATCCGATTTTTACACTAATTGCTATGTATACAGGTTTTAAGTTTATTGGCATTTTAGGTATGCTTGTTGGTCCTATTATTTTGATTATAATAAAAAATGTTTTTGCAACTTTGATAGATGAGGGAGTCGTAAAAAGTATTTTTGATAGAAATTAAAAAATCGGGATTGAAGATTTGACTTCAAATTCCGATTTTTATTATACTATAATTATTCCCATTCAATTGTTGCAGGTGGTTTAGAAGTTATATCATACACAACACGGTTTACATGGTCAACTTCGTTTACAATTCTTGATGAAACTTTTTCTAAAACTTCATAAGGAATTCTGCTCCAAACACCTGTCATAAAATCTGTTGTTTCAACTGCTCTTAATGCAACAGTATAGTCATAAGTTCTTTCGTCACCCATAACACCAACTGATTTTAAATTTGTTAATACTGCAAAATATTGATTAATATTTTTGTGTAATCCTGCATTTGCAATTTCTTCTCTGAAGATATAATCTGCATCTTTTAAGATATTTAATTTATCTTCAGTAATATCTCCAATAACTCTTATTGCAAGACCCGGACCAGGGAATGGTTGTCTAAATACTAAGTTTTCTGGCATTCCTAATTCTAATCCTGTTTTTCTAACTTCATCTTTAAATAAATCTCTTAAAGGTTCAATAATTTCTTTGAAGTCAACATAGTCAGGCAAACCACCAACATTATGATGACTTTTTATAACAGAACTTTTTCCAAGACCACTTTCGATAACATCAGGATAAATAGTTCCTTGTACTAAGAAATCAACAGTACCAATTTTTTTTGCTTCTTCTTCAAAAACTCTTATAAATTCTTCACCAATAATTTTTCTCTTTGTTTCTGGGTCACTAACACCTGCAAGTTTTGCTAAAAATCTATCTTTAGCATTAACTCTAATAAAGTTAATATCTTGATTTTTGAAAACATCCTCAACTTCGTCACCTTCATTTTTACGAAGCAAACCATGGTCAACAAAAATGCAAGTTAAGTTTTTACCAATAGCTTTTGAAAGTAAAACTGCAGCAACAGATGAATCAACACCTCCAGATAGGGCACATAATGCTTTTTTATCGCCAATTTTTTCTTTTAATTTTGCAATACTTTCTTCAACAAAAGAAGATATAATCCAGTCTCCTGAACATTTACAAATATTAAATAAGAAGTTTTTAATTACTTGTGTTCCATTTATAGAACTATTAACTTCTGGATGGAATTGGATACCATATAAATTTTTTTCTTTGTTTTCCATTGCGGCATTTGGACAAGATGAAGTATGTCCAATGTTTTTAAATCCTTCTGGAACTTTTTCAACAAAATCTGTATGGCTCATTAAGAAACCATTTGTATTTTCAAATCCTTCGAAAAGTAGGGAAGAGTTGTCAATAGATACATCTGTTGTACCATATTCTCTTTTATCAGCTCTTGCAACATTACCACCTAATGTGTATGTCATAAGTTGCATTCCATAGCATATTCCAAGTACAGGGATTCCAAGCTCAAAAATTCCTTCTGCACACCTTGGAGAATCTTCTCCATATACGCTTGCAGGTCCTCCTGTAAAAATGATTCCTTTTGGATTTTTTTCTTTGATTTTTTCAATAGAAATGTCAAAAGGGACAACTTCTGAATAAACATTACATTCTCTTACACGTCTTGCTATTAATTGATTATATTGTCCACCGAAGTCTAAAATTAAAATTAATTCATTGTTTTTCACGATATATCCTCCTAAACAAATATTTTGTAATATTTTATCATATTTTAAATTAAAAGTAAAGAAAAAGTGGAAGATTAATCTTCCACTTTTCCAATTGCTAGGAACATAGGCTTTATTCCTATTTTGGCATATTCAGAAATCATGTTGTCAATATCAACGTCTTGAATCTCTGTATATACAGAAGGACGTTCTGTCCATGTTCCATTGCTTTCGCGCCGGGCAAAATGATAGTCATAATATTCTGGTCTTCCTTCATAGTCGAATTTTATGGCAATAAATCCAAAAAATACAACTAACCATTCACCATCAAGTAAATCATCTACGCTATTTACTTTCCGGCAAGTCCGGTGATAGGTATCTTCACATTTTGTTGAAATTTCAACAAATGGATCTGAATTGTACCATAAACTCAATTCTGAATTTGGTATGTCCTCCTTTTCAAGTTTTAATGCATATGTCATGCAATTAATAAACTTTTTCATGTCAATTCCTCTCTTTCAACAGTTAATTACATATATTATAACATATTTTTAAAAATTTTTCAAAATTATTGCAAAAGAAAACTTAAATTGTTATAATTTTTATATTAAGAAATAAGGAGGAAACAAAAATGGCAAAAATTGTTGAAGGAATATCAAGAACATTTAACGAATTCTTATTATTACCAAACTTAACAACAGAAGAATGTATACCAAACAACGTATCATTAAAAACACCACTAGTAAAATTCAAAAAAGGAGAAGAACCAAAATACTCTGCAAACATACCAATGGTATCTGCAATAATGCAATCAGTATCAGGAGAAGAAATGGGAATAGCACTAGCAAGAGAAGGAGGAGTAGCCTTCATTTATGGTGCACAATCAATAGAAAGTCAAGCTAACATGGTTAGACATGTAAAAAAACACAAAGCAGGATTTGTAGTAAGTGACTCAAACGTAAAAAGTGGAACATCACTAAGAGATGTTATAGAACTTACAAAAGAAACAGGGCACTCAACAGTAATGATAACAGAAGACGGAACAGAAAACGGAAAATTTTTAGGATTAGTTACAGATAAAGACTATAGAATATCAAGAGATGATTTAGACGCTCCAATTGATAATTATATGACACCAAAAGAAAAAGTTATTTGGGCAGAAGAAGGAATAACTCTAGTAGAAGCAAATGATATAATTTGGGAAAAGAAAAAAGAATGTTTACCAATATTAACAAAAGAAGGTAATCTAAAATATTTAGTATTTAGAAAAGACTATGAAGAAAGAAAAAATAACCCAAACTCATTATTAGACGAAAATAAAAGATATATTGTAGGAGCCGGAATAAACACAAGAGACTATAAAGAAAGAATACCTGCATTAGTAGAAGCAGGAGTGGATTTAGTATGTATGGACTCTTCAGATGGATATTCAGTATGGCAAAAAAATACTATAGATTATGTAAGAAAAACATATGGAGATAGTGTAAAAATAGGAGCAGGAAATGTAGTTGATGCAGAAGGATTTAGATATTTAGCAGAAGCCGGAGCAGACTTTATCAAAGTCGGTGTAGGTGGAGGGTCTATCTGTATAACACGTGAAACAAAAGGTATAGGCAGAGGACAAGCAAGTGCATTAATCGACGTAGTAAAAGCACGTGATGAATATTACGAAGAAACAGGAATTTATATTCCAATATGTTCAGACGGAGGAATTGTACATGACCATCATATAACAATAGCATTATCATTAGGAGCAGACTTTGTTATGATGGGAAGATATTTTGCAAGATTTGACGAAAGCCCTACAAGAGTATTAAAAATAGGAAATAACTATGTAAAAGAATACTGGGGAGAAGGATCTAACCGTGCTAGAAACTGGCAAAGATATGACATGGGAGGAGAAAAGAACAAATTATCTTTTGAAGAAGGTGTTGATTCTTACATTCCTTATGCAGGACCATTAAAAGACAATTTAAATGTAACAGTAACAAAAATAAAATCAACAATGTGCAACTGTGGAGCAATAACAATTAAAGAATTACACGAAAAAGCAAGATTGACTTTAGTTTCTAATGTAAGTATTGCAGAAGGTAGTGCACATGATGTTATGCTAAAAGAAGTAGATAAAAATTATAATAATTAATAACAAAAATGTCCTTTTAACAAAGGGCATTTTTATAATATCCCAGCCGTAGGAATATAACTATCATCAGGAGGATAAACATACTCATCAGAAGAAGGTTTGTCAACACTTTTTATATCAGTAACTTTAACAATAGGCATATCACCATGATAATCACCTTTCACAATAGTACCAGTAACTTTAACCCACGAATTATCAGTAAAATTCTTAGCATTATCGCACTCACACAAAAAGCCAACAACAACAGACTGGGAATTAGAACTAACAATCATGTCACGAGCCAGAACAAATTGATTATCTTGCAAATCTAAAACCCTATAAACATAGCCTGTAAAGCAAATCTTTTTACCAACATAAGAATCAATATTTTCATGAACAGTCTTTAAAACATTTGTATAATTTTTTGGTTGAATTTCAGAAACACCATTTTGAGGAAAGCAACTTTGAGATTTAGAAGCATTATTAGCACCACCAAAAACTCTATACATAACAATTCCCAAAATAACAACTAAAAACGCAATTATCCCAATAAAAAAATATTTAAAAATTTTACCTCCATTAACTTTAACATTAAAAATAAACATACAAAAACCCCTTTTCAATTCTCAATTTACAATATATTTAATACATCAATAACAAAATTTTATAGTACATATTAAAATGTATTTACGAGCAAAAAAAATATGCTTATTTTTTTTATTAAAAATACTTGCTAAAAACCAATTTTAGTGATATAGTAACAAAGTACAAAAGGGAAAATTAGTAACAAAAAATTTTCCACAATATCAAAAATAAACTTAGGAGGAATGTACCAAATGAAATTTTTCAAAACATACAGCGAAAAAGAAGTAAAAAGGGTAATGCCAATAGTAAAAAAAATTAATGAATTAGAACCAGAAATGGAGAAGTTAACAGACCACGAATTAAGAGGAAAAACAGAATATTTCAAAAAGCAATTAGCAGATGGAAAAACATTAGACGATATATTACCAGAAGCTTTTGCAGTAGTTAGAGAAGCTTCAAAAAGAGCATTAGGAATGAGACACTTTGATGTCCAATTAATAGGTGGAATTATATTACACCAAGGAAGAATTGCCGAAATGAAAACTGGTGAAGGAAAAACATTAGTCGCAACATTACCAGTATACTTAAATGCACTAGAAGGAAAAGGAGTTCATGTAATTACAGTAAACGACTACCTAGCAAAAAGAGATAGTGAATGGATGGGAAAATTATATAAATTCTTAGGACTTTCAGTAGGACTAGTAATTGCAGGAATGGACCCACAAGCAAAACAAAAAGCATATGCAGCAGATATCACATATGGTACAAACAACGAATTTGGATTTGATTATTTAAGAGATAATATGGTAATCTATCAAAATCAATTGGTACAAAGAGGATTACACTATGCAATTGTCGATGAAATTGATAGTATTTTAATAGATGAAGCGAGAACACCGCTTATCATATCTGGTAGAGCAAACGAATCTTCAGATTTATATAAAAGAGCAGATAACTTCGTAAAAAAATTAGAAGCAAAAGTTATAGTAGAAGAAGATGTAAAAGATTTTGAACAAGCAGAAGACAACGAAAAATATGATTACATTGTAGACCTAAAAGCAAAATCTGCATCATTAACACAAAAAGGTATTAAAAAAGCAGAAGAATTCTTTAACCTAGAAAACTTCAATGACCTAGAAAATTCAACAATAGTACACCATGTAAACCAAGCATTAAGGGCAAATGGTGTAATGAAAAAAGATATAGATTACATCGTAAAAGATGGAGAAGTTCTAATTGTAGACGAATTTACAGGACGTATCATGTATGGAAGAAGATACAACAATGGACTACATCAAGCAATTGAAGCAAAAGAAAAAGTTAAAATTGCAGATGAATCAAAAACACTTGCAACAATAACATTCCAAAACTTCTTTAGAATGTATGACAAATTATCTGGTATGACTGGTACAGCCATGACAGAAGAGGCAGAATTTGAAGAAATATATAACTTAGATGTTGTTGAAATACCAACAAATAAACCTATGGTTAGAAAAGACGAAAATGATGTTATATACAAAAATGAAAGAGCAAAATTTAAAGCTGTTGTTGAAAGTATAAAACAAAGTCATGAAAAAGGACAACCAGTTCTAATTGGTACAGTATCAATTGAAAAATCAGAAAAATTAAGCAAATTACTTGATAAAGAAAGAATACCACATGAAGTATTAAACGCAAAATCACATGAAAAAGAAGCTATGATAGTTGCCCAAGCAGGTAAATTTGGTGCAGTTACAATTGCTACAAACATGGCAGGACGTGGTACTGACATTATGCTAGGTGGAAATAGTGAATACTTAGCAAAAGAAGAAATGAGAAAAAATAAAGTACCAGAAAACTTAATAGAAGAAGCAAACACATATTATGAAACAGACGACCAAGACATATTAAGAGCAAGAGAACAATTCAATAAATTAGTTGAAAAATATGACGAAAAAATAAAAGAAGAAAAACAAAAAGTTATAGATGCTGGAGGTCTAAAAATAATTGGTACAGAAAGACACGAATCAAGAAGAATTGACAACCAATTAAGAGGACGTTCTGGACGTCAAGGTGATGTCGGAGAATCAAGATTCTTTATTGGACTAGATGATGACTTAATGAAAATCTTTGGCGGAGACGCAATAACAAAAGTTTACAATACATTAGGTGCAGACGAGGACATGCCAATAGCTTCAAGATTAATTTCAAGAGCAGTTGAAAATGCTCAAAAGAAAGTTGAAGGTAGAAACTTTAGTATCCGTAAAAATGTATTAAAATATGATGATGTTATGAACGCACAAAGAGAAATCATTTACAAACAAAGAAGAGAAGTTCTTGACGGGGAAGACATCCATAGCAATATCTTAAATATGATAAATAGTATTGCAGAAGAAACAGTGGCAATGTTTGTTGAAGGTGAAGATGGAAAATCAATCAATGTAGAAGCTTTAAATACAGAAATAACAAACGAATTTGGTTTAGAAATGTATGACTTTATTAAAGAACATGAAAATGATTCAAATGCAATTGTAGAAGAATTAGAAAAACAAGCATTAAATAAATATCAAGCAAAAGAAGAAGAAATTACTTCTGAAAAAATGAGAGAACTTGAAAGAGTTGTAATGCTTAAAGTTGTTGACGAAAAATGGATGAACCATATTGATAATATGGACGAATTAAAAAATGGTATTGGATTAAGAGCTTACGGACAACAAGATCCAGTTGTTAAATACAGAATGGAAGGTATGAATATGTTTGAAGAAATGATTGCAAACATAAAAATAGATGTTGTTAAAATTCTTATGAATATCAGAAGACAAAATGGTGAAGTAAAAAGACAAGAAGCAGTAAAAATTACAGGTGCAGCATTAGAAGCTATCAATAGTGTTGATGGTGGTAAAAAAATAAATACTCCTGAATATAGTCAGACAGTTGTAAATGAAGGACCAAAAGTTGGTAGAAATGACCCATGTCCATGTGGAAGCGGTAAGAAATATAAAAACTGCTGTGGGAAAAATCAGTAATATCAAGGATTACAGAGATTAAATAAGTAAACATAAATATGAAAACAGAGTAAATTGTTTGCATTTTGTTTGCAAAATGTTTTCATAGGTCTATCTAAAATCTTTGAAATGCTTGAAAATAAAGAATTACAGAGTTGCAAACAAAGTGAATAGAAATTATAGAAATGTTATCATTCGTGGTAGCATTTCTTTTGTTTACATTCGAATTTTGAAAGGAGAATGTAAAATGTCAAATGTAACAATTCAAAAGAGAGGAAAATACTATCAATACAAATTTGAAATTGCAAAAGTTGATGGTAAAAGAAAATTTTTAAGCAAATCAGGATTCAAAACAAAAGCTGAAGCAGAAAAAGAAGGGATAATTGTATATAATGCTTATATTAATACAGGATATGATTTTGAACCAAGTGATATGAGTTATTCAGATTTTTTAGATTATTGGATAGAAAAATATTGCTATGTTAATTTAAAATATCATACGATAGAGGCTTATCAAAGTATTATAAAAAATCATATAAAGCCTAATATTGGATTTTATAGACTATCACAAATTACAAGAGCAATGTTACAAGAATTTATTAATCAAATATATATTAATAAATCATTTAGTAAAAATTTTCTAAATAATATAAAGAAAGTTATAAAATGTTCAATGAATTATGCATATGAATATAATTATATAAAAATAAATCCTGAAATAGGATTAAAATTACCTAAATATGATATTCCACCAAAAGATCCAGCCCATATATTTACTAATGAAGAAATTAATATGATATTAGAAAGATTTAAAAATAATCATTGTGTTTACTATGCATTTCTTACTGCATATTGTACTGGATTAAGAGTTGCTGAAGTATTTGCATTAACTTGGAATGACATAGATTTCAGGAATAAAACAATTAGAGTAAATAAAAACATATTAAAAAAGAATCAAAATGGTGCTACAAAGAAAAGACATATAAGTGGTAATTCAACAACAGTATGGTATTTTGGAACTTGTAAAACACAAACAAGCTATAGAACTATACCAATAGGAGATACTTTATTAAATGCACTTAAAACTTATAAGAAAGAGCAAGAAGAAAATAAAATTAATTATGGTGATACATATATGAAACATTATAAAAAGAGTGTTATTAATCCATATAATAACAAAACAGAAACAAAAATTGTAAATGCATATTCTGAAATTGATGTAGCATTAGAAGAAGTAGATTTTGTTTTTGTAAAGAAAAATGGAGTATATGAAGGTACAGATAGTTGTAAATATCCTTTTAAAGTAATTCATTATGAATTGGGAATACCTTGCAGATTTCACGACTTTAGAGATACTCATGCTACAAAACTTATTGAATCAGGTGCAGATATAAAATCTGTTTCAAAAAGATTAGGACATAGAAGTATAGATTTTACTTATGATATATATGTTAGAGTTACTGAAAAAATGGAAAAAGAAACTGCTAATAAATTTGAAGAAATTTGCAAAAATCAATTGACACACACAAACAATTGTTTTAAAATATAAAAAGTAAGGACGTGATATTTATGAAAAAAGAAATTGCTAAAACAAAAATAAAAGTTAAAGACAATTTAGTTGGAATAATGAGGATTGGAGATATAGATTATATTTCATTAACAGATTTAGCAAGATATAAAAATCCTATTGAACCAAAAGATGTTGTAAAAAATTGGTTAAGAACTAAAACAAATATTGAATATTTGGCTTTATGGGAACAAATGCATAATCCAAATGTCAAAGGGGTCGAAATCGACACCTTTAAAAATGAAGCTGGAACTCATTATTTTACAATGTCGCCTCAAAGATGGATTAAAGAAACAAATGCAATTGGTATAGTATCAAAATCTGGAAATAATGGGGGAACTTATGCTCATCCAGATATAGCATTTGAATTTGCGAGTTGGATTAGTCCAGAGTTTAATTTGTATTTAATAACAGAATTTGAAAGATTAAAACAAAATGAAGGATATCAAAATAAAATAGAATGGTCTGTAAGGAGAGAATTAGCAAAAACAAATTATAGAATACATACTGATAGTATAAAAGAAAATATAGTTCCTTCACTAACTGAAAAACAAAAACAATATGTATATGCAAATGAAGCAGATATATTAAATGTAGCTTTATTTGGAAAAACTGCAAAAGAATGGAAAGAAGAGAACCCTGAATTAAATGGAAATATGCGAGATTATGCTAATATTCTTCAGTTAGTAATTTTAAGTAACCTTGAAAATATTAATTCGGAATTAATAAAACAAGGAATGTCTCAAAAACAGAGACTAGAAAGATTAAATGAAATAGCAAAGAGACAAGGAGAAATTTTGCAGAACAATAATGGAATAAAGCAAATAGAAGGATTTGGAAATACAAAATTATTAAAATAATTGTAATACACGATTTAACATAAATATTTGTATTTTTCTTTAAATTATGGTACAATATTATTATAATAGGTTTGATTGGCACCTACCTAAGGAGGGAATTATATGGAATATAAAGTTATCTCAGTAGTTAAATTCTACGATAACAGTTTGCTCAATGAGCAGTTAGTGGATGTTATGAATGAAGCTAAAGAAGAATTAGAACAACAACTTACTAATGCCATCAACGGAGGGTGGACCACACAAGGAGGGGTATCAGTAAGTGTTACTGAGCATCATCTTATTTTGACACAGGCTGTAATAAAATAAAATTTTCGAGGAATATTAATAAAGCCAATCATATTCCTCGTTATTATATTTAAAAAATATAAGTAAGAACTATAGTTTAAAAAAGTGATTATAATGTGAATCTTGATAGTACTATATATGAATGAGATCGCTTTTGTAATAGAGTAAACGATGATAATTATTGTGAAGATACAAAAGCAATAAATAATATGAAGGAATCAAATAATAAATTATTAGAAATAAAAATAGTAGGTAGTTATGAAAAAATATAAAACAATCTCAAATAAATTTGGAAATATAAATTTGTATATTTGTCAAATTAATGATTTAGAATATATTATTGGTATACCAGAAAAGCTGAAGGATAATGCAGAAATGGTTGTAGAAATTTATAATTCAGGTGATAGAGAAAAGGATAAATATTCGGATAATGTTAAACAAGCTATAAATGACAGAGGAAATCATATAGAAAAAATATATAAGGATTTTATGGCGGATTTTCCAGTAGTTGTTCCTATAGTTCCATGTTTAAAAGGATTACCAGATTTTCAACAAATGTCTGTAGAAGCTGTTAAAACATATCAAATACATAAAAAAGTAAAAGAATGTATTGATGACTCAAAAATTCAGATTGAGCAAATTACAGGCAAAAAAGTACAAGACAAAATATTTTTAGGAGGCTATTCTGCATCAGGAGTATTTGCACAAAGATTTGCATTGATATATCCAGAACTAATAAATAGGGTATTAATTGGTGGTGCAGCAGGAACTATTCCAGTTCCAACAAAGAAAATAAAATTTCCAATTGGAATACAAGATTATAAAGAAGTGTTTGGAAAAGAGTTCGACTCTGATGCATATAAACAAATTCAATTTGGATATTATGTAGCTGAAAAAGAAAATGAAGAACCAGGAAATTTTGATATAAATGGAGACAAAATTACAATTAATACACAAATAGCTGCACCTATGCATGATATGTCTTTTAGAAATGTGACAACTCCTCAAGATGTCGGTATTATACAGAGGCAATTATTAGGTAAAACATTAAACGAAAGATATAAAAATGCAATAAAAGCTAATAAAATATATGGAATTGATATTGAAGGTATTGTTGTAAGTGATTCAACACATAAATTTATCTTTGATTCATCAAAAGTACCTGCATCAAAATTTTTATTACAACAAATAAAGAATTTTTATCTAAGATGTAAACAATTAAATCCAAAAGCACAAGGATGTTGTGAAAATATAGATGATTCATATCAAGAATTAAGAGAAACAATGGAAGCAAGAGATCAAATAGAAGATGAAGTTGAAATTTAATTTGAATAAGTAATTATAGGGGCTTAACAACAATCTTCTTTTTTACTCATAAAATTGCTAAAAAAAGTAAAAAATATAGAGGAGAAAATTAAATTTTAACTATTGTATTTTTAGACATTTTATTGTATACTAATTTCATAAATGAATGTAAACATTGTTTGCATTTTGTTTGCAAAAGATAGGAAAGCATATATAAAATTAGTATTAATAATACAATAAATATAAATAGCTATAATCCTTGATATTATTAGTATAAATAGTATTTTATAGTATTAATAATACATAAATAAAGTCTCCATGTGGTTCAGGGAAGAAATACAAAAATTGTTGTGGAAAAAATAAATAATAATTATTCCACAGTTTTACTGGAGGATTATTCAAGAACAAATCTGAAAATTTTAAATATATGAAATTATATATAAAAATGCAGTCGAATGACTGCATTTTTTATTACAATTTTAATATCCTAAATTTTTTTAATTTCCAAACAATAACCTTAAACTTAATTTCCAAATTTCCATACCGTGTGAAACATTTAGGCGTGGAATTTTATAATTATCATCTTTTCTTGAAGCCTTTCTATAATCTTTTCTAGTAGGCCCATAAGCAAAAGCAAGTAATCCATCACTAGATTCCCAACTATTTATTAAATCCTCATTATATTGTCCAAATGGATAAGCAAGAAATTTTGTATTAGCAATATTATTATTAAATACAGAAAAATCTTTTTCCATTTGTTCTTTTGAAACTTCATTTATTGAATTATGATAATGTAATCCATATGTATGAGAGCAAAAATCAATATTAGGATACTCCTCTTTAGACTTTTCAACTAACTCTAAAGGCATATATGTTTTTATATTTCCATTCCAGTCTGTTTGAGTGGTATTTTGAACATATTCACCAATTAAAAATACAGTAGCATTCATATTGTATTTTTTTAATAGGGGAAAGGCATAATGATAATTAGATAAAAATCCATCATCAAAAGTAATTAAAACACTTTTTTGAGGTAAATTAAGCATACCTTGTTTCCACTCATAAAACTCTTCCATAGTCAATGTTTTATAATTATGTTTTTTAAAATATTTTAATTGTTCTTCAAAATTTTTAACATCAATTGTCCAATCCTTTTCACTTTCAAAATTTGTTTTTTCTTCTGCGGTCGCTAAATTGTGATAACATAGTACTGGTATTTTATTTTTGTTTATTATATATATATAACAACTTATTAATATAAATAAAGTACATATTGCAATTAATACTATAATAATGTTTCTTTTCATTTTTTTACCTCCTACAGGTATTATTCTATCAATTATTATTAATTTTGTCAAAAGTTGCATTTTACTGTAAAAATAATTGTAAACCAAAGAAAACAGGGTAAAATAGAATGATTGACAAATTATGTAAAATATGCTAAGATATGTAACATAAAAATGCAATATGAAATAAAAAATAAGGAGAGTGAAAAATGTTAGAACTTGAAGAAAATATAAGATTACTAGAAGAATTAAAATCAAAATTGCAGAATTTAGGTGAGTCTCTTTGACATTGCCAAATTAGAAGAAGAACTTAGCAAACTAGAAGAGAAAACGGCAAACCCAGATTTTTGGACAACAAATAATGAAGAAACAAAAAAGGTATTATCAGAAATAAAAAAAATAAAAAGCAAAGTCATAAAATATAGAGAACTTGAAAAAGAAATAAACGATTCATTAGAACTATCCGAATTAGTAAAAGAAAGTTTTGAAGAAGAGCTTTTAAAAGGCATAATAAAGAACACAAAAAAAGAGCAAAGGGAATTAGAAAGATTAGAACTAGAAACTCTTTTATCAGGCAAATATGACGCAAACAATGCTATTGTCACAATACACCCAGGTGCAGGTGGAACCGAATCACAAGACTGGGCAGAAATGTTATATAGAATGTACACAAGATGGGCCACAAAAAATGAATATGAAGTAAAAGAATTAGATTATCTTGAAGGAGAAGAGGCAGGAATAAAAAGCGTTACATTTGAAATAATAGGTCAAAATGCGTACGGATACATGAAAAGCGAAAAAGGTGTACATAGATTAGTTAGAATTTCACCATTTGATAGTGGTGGAAGAAGACATACATCATTTGCATCAGTTGAAGTTTTACCAGAAATAACAGAAGATATAGAAATAAATATTAATCCAGATGACTTAAGAATAGATACATACCGTGCATCTGGAGCAGGTGGCCAGCACATAAATAAAACATCATCCGCAGTAAGAATTACGCATATTCCAACAAATACAGTAGTTGCCTGTCAATCGGAACGTTCGCAAATTCAAAATAGAGAAACTGCTATGAGAATGTTAAAATCTAAATTGTTTGATTTAAAAGAGCAAGAACATAAAGAAAAAATTGAAGATTTAAAAGGTGAACAAAGAGACATTGCATGGGGAAGCCAAATTCGTTCTTATGTTTTTTGCCCATATACAATGGTCAAAGACCACAGAACAAATTATGAAGTTGGTAATGTTCAGGCAGTTATGGACGGAGAGTTAGATGGTTTTATGGAAAGCTATTTAAAACAAAATTTATAAATTTTAAAGTGAACAAAAAATGTGTAAATCAGTTTACTTAACAATAAGTTTGAATAAAAGAATTATGGAAACATAGTTCTTTTTTTGCATAATATATAAAGAGCCATATTTTTACTAAAATAAGGCTTTATATATTATTTAAAAGAGGTGGTCCATATGGACACAATAGTAATGAAATTTGGAGGAAGTTCAGTAGCAGACAATGATAAGTTAAAAATTGTAGCTCAAAAAATTATAGATATGTATAATAAAGAAAATAACATAGTCGTAATACTATCAGCTCAAGGAAAAACAACAGACAAATTAATAAACGAAGCTTCACAAATAATAGAAGAAAATACAAAATATGATAAAAACACAAAGAATTCTGACATTGAGAAATACTCATCAAATACTAAAAAAAATACATCAACAAATCTTGAATTTTTTCGAGAAATGGATATGTTACTCAGTTCAGGGGAACAAATCTCAATTTCCAAATTAAGTATATTATTAAATAAAATGGGATATAAATCAATATCACTTACAGGATGGCAAGCGGGAATACTTACAGACAATACAAATCAAAACGCAATTATTAAAAATATAGATACTACAAGAATTTTACAAGAACTTGAAAAAAGAAAAATAGTCATAATCGCTGGTTTTCAAGGATATAACGAAAATTTAGATATTACGACATTGGGGAGAGGAGGCTCAGATACATCTGCTATTGCAATTGCTGCAGCGCTAAAGGCAAAAGAATGTTATATTTTTTCTGATGTAGATGGAGTATACACAGCAGACCCTAATAAAATTCCAGAAGCAAAAAAAATCCCTGCACTATCATATAATGAAATGATGGAAATTTCCAGTGAAGGAGCTAAAGTACTTCACAATAGATGTGCTGAAATAGGTGATAAATTTAAAATTCCAATTATAACTAAGTCTACTTTTAATAATAAGGCTGGTACCATTATTACTGATATTATTGAAGAAAATACTATTAAAAGTATTGTTAAAAAGGATATTTCGAGAATTTCTATCGTTGGTAATGGAGTTATAAGAAATTATGATTTTATTAAAAATTTATTAGATATTATTCAAAATAATAAACTTGATATGCTTGAGTTTAATGTTTCTGAGTCTAAAATTTCGGTTGATTTTAAGGGAATAGTGGATGATAAAATTTTAAAAGAAATTCATTATAAAATTTAAAGTAAAAATAGTTACCAGGGTAAGAATTTTTTTCTTACCCTTTTTCGTTCTAAAAAAGACAACCCATGAATATATATAAATATCAGGGAAATAAAAAGAATTTTGAAAGGAATGTGATTACAATGACAATAGATGAAAGAAAAACAATAAACACTGGAGTAATACAAAACCTAATATTAGAAAATAGGGGAAAGCTAAGCATATCAGGTGTAAACGATGTATTAAGCTTTGATGACCAAGTAGTAATTGTAGAAACAGAACTTGGTCTATTAACAGTAAAAGGTGAAAACTTAAGAATAAATAAACTAAGTATTGACACATCTGAAGTAATAATAGAAGGAGATATCTCATACTTGGCATATAGTGATAAAGAACTTGAAAAAAACAAAGGAAGCATCTTAAATAAGATATTTAAATAATTTAAAGGATTGATGAAAATGGTGGCAAATCAAGCAAATCTATTTTTAATATTTACAATAAATGGTATATTAATAGGACTATTATTTGATATATTTAGAATTTTGAGAAAAAGTTTCAAAACACCAGATATTATAACATACATAGAGGATTTTTTCTTTTGGCTTATAACAGGGCTCATTTTATTATACTCAATATTTACATTTAGTAATGGTGAGGTAAGATTTTATATGTTTATAGCAATTTTTTTAGGATGCTTAATATATATGATCATATTTAGTAAAGCAGTTATACATATAAACGTAAGTATAATAAAATTTGTAATAAAAATATTGAACATAATAATAAAAATTTTTGCAATTCCGTTAAAGGCTTTAATAAACATTCTACAAAAAATTTCATTAAAGCCAATACATTTTATTACAATAAATATCAAAAAAATACACATATACAGAAATAAAAAATTAAAAACACACAATACTTAATAAAAATTAAATTTTTTAATCATTTATGAAGGATTTTATAAAAAAATGTAGAATTATATAGTATACGTATTATTTAGAGTTATTTAGAGGTGAAATTACTTATGAAAAAGAAAAAATTATACAAAAGTTTATTAATATTATTAGTTTTAATATATGCATTAATTACACTAGTAAGTCAGCAAAAAGTTATTAATCAATATTCAACAAATAGCAAGGAACTCGCAAGTAAAATAAGTGAACAAGAAACGCAAAAAGCAGAACTTACAGATAAAAAGAAAAATGTAAATTCTAAAGAGTATATTGAGCAAGTAGCAAGAGAAAAACTTGATATGTATTATCCAAATGAAAAAATTTATGTAGATAAGGGAATGTAAATATCATAAAATCAATATATAAAATAAATTATAAAAAAATAGATTATCAAATAATTCAAAAAGCACAATTATGTGCTTTTTTTAAAAAACTCTTCCTTTTTCTGGAAAATTATGCTATAATATAAATATGTTATATTTATTTCGAAAAAAATCCCATTAAAAATAATATAAAAATTTAGGAGGAATTATGATAAATTTGGAAGATAAAACTCTTGCAGAGTTAAAGGAATTAGCAAAAGAAAACAATATTAAGAACATATCAAAATTAAAGAAAGAAGAATTAGTACAAGTCTTAGAACAAGTTATAAATAGTGAAACTATTAGTACTACCGAAATAGCAAAGAAAAATGAAACAGATATAAAAGAAGACGAAAACAATAATCAAGAAGGATATAAACTTACAAACGAAGGAGACGAAATTGTAGAAGGAATATTAGACATATTACCAGATGGATATGGATTTTTAAGAGGTGAAAACTATCTATCAAGTCCAAAAGATGTTTATATTTCAGTAATTCAAATAAGAAGATTCAAACTAGACAAAGGTGACATAATTAAGGGAATTGCAAGATGTAAAGAAGGAGAAAAATTTCCTTCATTAATATTTGTTGGTGAAGTTAATGGGGAATCACCAGAAAAAGCAGCAAGAAGGAAAAGATTTGATGAATTAACACCTATATATCCAACTGAAAGAATTAAACTGGAAACAGATAGCAAAGAATACGCTATGAGAATGATAGACCTAATGTCACCAATTGGAAAAGGGCAAAGAGGTATGATAGTTGCTCCACCTAAAGTAGGTAAAACAACATTATTAAAGAAAATTGCAAACAGTATTTCAAAAAACAATCCAGAAGAAAAACTAATTGTATTGCTTATAGACGAGAGACCAGAAGAAGTTACAGACATGAAACGTTCTATTAATGGAGAAGTTATATACTCAACATTTGATGAATTACCAGAACATCACGTAAAAGTAGCAGAAATGGTACTTGAAAGAGCGAAAAGATTAGTTGAGCAAGGACAAGATGTTGTTATATTATTGGACAGTATTACAAGACTTGCAAGAGCCTACAACCTTACAATACCATCTTCAGGAAGAACACTATCAGGTGGTTTAGACCCTGCAGCATTACATAAACCTAAAAAATTCTTTGGTGCTGCTAGAAATATTGAATTTGGTGGAAGCCTTACAATTCTTGCTACTGCATTAGTTGAAACAGGTAGTAGAATGGATGATGTTATATTTGAGGAATTTAAAGGTACAGGTAACATGGAAGTTCACCTTGATAGAAAATTGTCTGAAAAACGTATATTCCCTGCTATCGATATTAATAAATCAGGTACTAGACGTGAAGATTTATTACTTACTCCAAAGGAAAAAGAAACTGTTTTTGCATTGCGTAAGGCCATGAATAGTATGCCAGTTGCAGATGTTACTGAACATGTTATTTCTATGATGGTTAAATCAAAAAATAACCAAGAATTTTTGGATAATATTGATGATTATATTAGAAGATTTAAATAGAAAAATTTATAAAAAAATAGCTAAAATATAACAAATTTTAGTTGTTTTTTTATAATTTTTTCAATATAATTGAAAGATTGCAAAATTTGTGATAAAATATTAACTAATAGTTTGATAATTTAAAGAAGGGAGAAATCTTAAATCAAAAATCGTAACAAATTAATTATTATTTTTGTATTTACGGAGGAAAGACAATATGAGTAAAGAAAAAAAACATGAAGTACATTTTGACGAAACAATGAAGGATTTATTTTTAGACAAGATATGAAATAAATAAATAATAACTTAAAAGTGAACTTCACTTTATTAATATGTAGGAATAAAAAATGGCTGACAATAAAAAATAGTAATTTTTGAGGGAGAATGATTATGGAAAATAAATATGAATTTTTTATAGCAGGAAGAGCTAGAAATAAAGAAAATATATTAAAAATATGTGATTTATTTGATAAATACAAAATTTCTTATTATTGCTTTTTAAAAAATGAAGATAATTGGGGATATGGAAATAAAAATCAAACTTCAGAAGAAAAGCAAAAGGAATTTGAATCACTGGATTTAAAGAGTGAAATAGTTTTGAGCTTATTTAATAATGATTTAGAAGGAGAAAAAAATTCTAAAAATTTGTTATTAGTTTTACCAGCTGGAAAAGCAGCTCACATTGAAGCAGGTATCGCTTATGGCTTGGGAAAGAAATGTTATGCAATAGGTGAGTATGATGCTACTGATACATTGTATAATATCTTTGAAACAATTTTTAACAGCGAAACAGAATTAGAAGAATTTTTAAAGAAATATTCCAAAAGATAAATTACAATAAGTAAATCAAATTACTTTAGCAAACATTACAAAAATTAAATAATAAAAAAATTACGAGGTATTGAATTTAATCAATATCTCTTTTTTGTTGCACACATAAATAAACAATAGAAGAGAGGTAGAAATAGATATGGAAAAGAGCAAAAAAAGGAATATAAAACATTGCACAAAATCAAAGTTTTGTGCAATGAGAGATAGGAGCAAAATAATAGAACCCCTTTTAGAGTCCTACCTACAAGTTCTTGTAACTACTAGCCTTAACGGCTTCACTAGCTATTTATTAGCTATCGTTTGACTAACATTATTACTTTATAATTTATTCCTTGTAATAATGTTAGTCTAGTTCCAGATATTTGTTTCTAAAATCAATTTTAAACCATTTTTATAATTTATCTTTATAATTTTACATCTAAATAATTTTTCTATTTAAAAATTAATTTTATTATTCAATATTTTTTATTTAATATTATATTTTATATAAATTTTTTAAAAAATCTCCAAAATGCCTATTTTTCTATATTTGCCATATTTTATCAACAACAAACTATAAGCCTTAAAGATAAAAACGTCTTAAAATTGATTCTCGTGCGTCGCTTTTTTGAGCTATTTTTGATGTTTTTAGTATATCCATATAATTATATATTTTTTCTATAAAAAATCCATAAACACTAGAATTATCAGTATTTTGACAAAATGCTAACCAACAAGTTATATGAATTAAATATTAAAACGCCTTAAAAAAGTATTCCCTAAAGAGTAATCCAATTGTACGTACGGGTTTTTACTCAGCCGACCGGTTAAAGAGAGACGAGAGCCTCGCAAGGTCCGGTGGCTGATGGTCGTATTCAATAAAATAGCCGCCATTTCCTCTGAATCAAACCGGAAACCCAGATTCAAAGAACTCATCGGCTTTTGTTTTAGTATCAATTCCAAATCGTACACCGGGCCACCACTAAGCTTGTAACTCACGCTCGAAAATGCCCCGATCCCGTACAACTCGGCAATTGCCTCGTGCAGATCGCTCAACGTGATCCGGCTATAATCCTTTATCCGTATCTTTTTCCGTAGCCACTTCTCATCCCGTTCATCAATTCCTGACAGATGCACGTGTTCCACCATGATCGTGTCATTCTCAATAATTATATCTTCAGATACTTTTTTCGGTTGAAAACTTTCTGTGAGTCCTAGCTCTTTTTTCAATTGCATCAATTCATCCCATTGACTCCGGGCCACGTCCTCACCCCGCATGATCAGCGTGTCGATAGCACTTGCAGAGAAACTAGCTGCCGAATAAGGAGTAACATCCGGCTTAATATAGATGTTTACCATCTTTTTATTTTCCTCGTACTTCTGAATTCCGAGAAAAGAGGTCATTTGGTCAAGAATTCCAGTCACGGATTCCAACC
>OJMI01000771.1_pt1 | contig 39985 bp, 28 predicted proteins | sample 1597131 | NCBI WGS metagenome assembly OJMI01 (sample SAMEA2452116, study PRJEB22498) | human gut metagenome | reverse complement strand
CTATCTTTTTCCTTTAGAAAAGGGGAGTGCGTCTTACAACTGAAATGAAATCGGATTCCGGCGTTTGTGAACGATTATTTGCTCAATGGCTGATTGCCTGCATTGCCCGTTGCCGGCTTGGCGATATTCTCGCGCATGGAGGTGTCAGCTTCAATATTCTTCATGCGATAATAATCCATGATGCCTAGGTTGCCGCTGCGGAAAGCTTCAGCCATCGCTTTAGGCACTTCAGCCTCTGCTTCGATCACTTTAGCACGAGCTTCCTGTGCTTTTGCTTTCATTTCCTGTTCGGAAGCAACTGCCATAGCACGACGCTCTTCGGCTTTTGCCTGTGCGATGTTCTTATCTGCGTTAGCCTGGTCAATTTGTAGAGCAGCACCGATGTTCTTACCTATATCTATATCGGCGATATCGATAGAGAGTATCTCAAATGCCGTACCAGAATCCAACCCTTTTTTCAATACGAGTTTCGATATGGAATCGGGATTTTCGAGTACCGATTTATGCGACTCGGACGAACCGATAGACGACACGATACCTTCTCCCACACGAGCCAAAACGGTATCTTCGCCGGCTCCGCCCACCAATTGGCGAATGTTGGCACGCACCGTTACCCGGGCTTTGGCAATAAGCTGAATGCCGTCTTTGGCAACCGCCACAACCGGAGGCGTATCGATCACTTTGGGATTGACCGACATCTGCACGGCCTCGAACACATCACGACCGGCCAAATCGATAGCCGTAGCCATCTGGAAACCGAGATCGATATTGGCCTTCGCCGCCGACACAAGAGCATGAACGACACGTTCTACACGACCGCCGGCCAAATAATGCGCCTCCAACTCGTCGCGAGTAATCGATTTCAATCCAGCCTTGTGAGCCTCGATCATAGCCCGCACGATAATTTGAGGCGGCACCTTACGGATACGCATCAGAAAGAGTTGAACCAGGGATATATGCACTCCCGAAACCAGAGCCGATATCCAAAGCAAAAAAGGCACAAAGTAAAAGAACACGGCCAACGCCACGATACAAAGTGCCACAATAAGAAGAACAAATAAATCCATACTTACTATATTAAAAGTTTTTATTTCTTTTGCAAAAACGACAATTCCGCTTCCCGACTTTGTTTCTCGTAATCCTCGGGTTGAGGATAAAGCGTCATCAGCAGTTTTTCCAACTCCTGAATGCGTCCCGCCGTTGCGGAAAGATTTTTACCGGCCGAATACTCTTTTCTCAACCGGTCGAGTTCCGTCTCATTGGCCGATATGACCCGACGCAACTCCTGCGACTTGACAAAAAGGTCGCGAGCCTCCTTACTCTTGAACTGAGACAATGTCGTGTACACGATACGATCGGTAACGACAAAAGCGATCGCATTTTTTGCTGGTGTTTTTTTCTCCGCAGGTTGCATATTGCGTATTTTTTCCAAAACGGGCTTGTAATCGACCCCGTCTTTCCACGTTTCCCGAATCGAAACCAACCGGGCCAGTTGCCTCAGACGAAGGGAACGATCCTCGGGGAAATAAAATTCGGGCGTTTTCTCGTAAAGGAAAATATAGATGCAGACTTTCCCTTCGGGCTGATAGCGGTCGCTGGCAAACCACCCCACATGATTGACCTCGTCGATGGCCATCATATAGTCGTTGTAGGGAGAATTGAACGGCATGGGCAACTGTTCGGGATCGGAATACTCATCGGTATTGATATTGTATTTCGTTACAAAAATATCGTAACCGCCCAATGTGCGGTCTTCTTCATTTGAAGCGAAATAGAATGTTACCCCATCGGTAAGAAGAAACGGATAACTATCATCATACATCGTATTGAGATCGTCGATCGACTCCTCTTCGCTATACGTATCGTCGCCCAAACGAATGCGGGTAACAAGCTCATATCCGGCATCTTCCGTAGGCACAGCATAGAGGATTTTATCTCTACGCTGCGTCTGAAAAACAGGGCTTGCTCCGGGACGGTCATCGCCGGTCAAGGAGTGGTAATCGTGTAAAGAACCTACTTCGGACGAAAGTTTGTAATGAAGAAAAAAGTCATCTTTGTCTACAACCATACTATCGATAACTTGTACGACTTGCACTTTCGATAACATTTGCGCACCCAATTCGGCTTGTGTGGCCAAAAGTTCGTAATCGTCCATATCCTCTCTGCTCTCTTTCCGGTCATTAAGATAACCGATATAACGGGAAAAATAGTTCACTGCATCGACAAAACGATATTGTTCGAAACAAATTCCGGCCAAATAACGGTAAGACTCGGGAATTTTCCCGTTAGCGGCAATTTTCAGATATTTTTCGGCCTCGGCACGTCGTCCGGTCTCATACAGGCACACACCGTACCACTGATTCAACGTAGGGCTTTTTGGTTTCTTTTTGAGGTTCTTTTCAAAAACAGGCAATGCCTCGGCATAAAGACCTGCCCGATACATGTTACGGGCATCTTCGAGCGTTTGCGCCCTGAGACACAATGTAGCAAAAGCAACCGAAAAAACGAGAAATAGGAGTCTCTTCATGGCATATTCTGGGGCTATATTTATGACAAAGATAATCTTTTTTTTGAAAAATCTATTTCTATTCGGACGAAACAAGAAACGAGACAACCATTTTTTCAAAAACGAAACAAACAGCCTCATCGCCGAACGCCTCTTTGGGTATATACAGGAATGGGATTTCACCGCCATCGAGACGAAACAGATAATAGTGCCGGCTTTTACTATACCCGTTCACAGATTCCCACGGATAGTAATGCCTCTCCCCGTCATCATAACATAATACGATACCGACGGAATCGACTTCGGCCCTCTGCTCTTTCAGAAGCCTACGCGCATCGGGACGGGTAAGTTTTGCAACGAAAAAGTGAAAAACCACAACGGGAATAGCGGCAAAAAAAAGTATGACGGCTACATACACGGCATTATCGGTAAATATTCCCAAAACCGCCAAAAAGGAAACAAGTACGATTCCCCACGGCCAGTTTTTCTGCAAAAATATTTTCACCAGCAGCTTCAAGTAAAGAGCAGCAGGCATCATAAACGATTGTGTAACAATTCCATCTTGCAGCATGAGTAAATTGCAAACTCACATTTGGGAGTAAATATAAGAATTATTTACGAACTAAATACTACTTTTGCGGCCGGAATTTGCGTTACCTCACGGAGCAAGCCCGCCGGGGAACGGCATTCCGCAAAACCATTATTCACCAATCAAAAACAAGATGAAAAAACATTTTGCAAACGAACCCTCACCGTGTAAACGGTGGAGAAGATGGAGCCGTAAAAATACGGGCATCTTCGCCAGCCTGCATAAGCAGGTTACTATCGGGGTTCTCTCCTGCTCGATGTCGATTCTCTTGCTCACGACACCCGAAGATATTTTCGCACAGTCATTCGAGACCGATTCGGTCAAAGAACTCGACATCAGCGAAATAACGGTAACGGGGAACATTCTTCCCCCGACCCGTACAGCGGTGTTGCCTATTCCCATTCTAGACAGAACCGATGCGGCGGTCGCCCCGTTGCAGACCATCGAGGCGGCCCTGCGGCTCAGCCCTTCTGTCGATGTACGGGAAAGAGGGAGCAAAGGAGTTCAAGCCGACATCTCGATAAGGGGAGGTTCCTTCGATCAAACACTTATCATGCTCAACGGCGTTGACTTTACCGATGCCCGCACGGGACATCAAAGTCATTCCTTGCCGATCGACCTCGATATCGTATCGGGAATTTCGGTCGAAGACGGAACTGCCGGAATCGGAGCTTTCGCCGGAGCAGTAAACATTCGTACCCAACCGTTACGCCCCACCTATTTGCGTGCCGAAATCTCCGGAGGACAATTCGGGTATGCCTACGGCAACTTGTCGGGCGCCATAACGCACAAACGGTTTACGCTGTTCGGCGCCGGGTCATACCGGGCCAGCGACGGTTATACGAGAAACACCGATTTCAAAAACTACAACGCTTTTGTTCGTGTCGGATACGACAGCCGACGGGCAGGATATTTCGACGGACAAGCCGGCTGGCAAACACGAAATTTCGGAGCCAACGGTTTCTATTCGCTCAAATATCCCGACCAATACGAAGCAACACGCACTTTCCTATCGTCTATCAGATGGCAGAAAAGCATCGGTCGGCTATTTCTCGAATCGAGTGTAAGCTACCGTAAGAATTTCGACCGATTCGAAATGGTACGGGGCGATGCGTCGAAAATCCCGTTCAACTACCACAATACCGACCGTATAGGTGCATCTCTACGCAGCGATTACTCGTGGAGGTGGGGTACAACGTCCTTACACGGCGATTACCGGTACGACCACATATACAGTTCGGTGCTGGGAAAGCCGCTACACTCTCCCCGTAAAGCAAAAGGCGAAAAAGAGGGTCTTTATACCCAAGGGGCAACTCGCCACAGCGGAGACATACGATTGCGGCACACCAAGCAGATAGGAAAATTCGACATCGAAGGCTCGGTCGGCAGCGTGTTTTCATCTTATGAAACGACGCCGGTGTGGAGTCTCTCGGGCGGTTATCGTCCTATCGACGGCTTGCACATAGGCATAGCAGCCGTACAATCGATGCGTCTGCCGACTTTCACCGACCTGTATTACACTGCTACCGGATACATTAGCAATCCCAACCTCAAACCCGAAAAGGCGACGACTTACCGGTTACGCGCCACTTACCAGAAAAAAAATTGGCGCACCGCAGCCGAAGTCTACTATCGGGACGGTCGGGATATTATCGACTGGGTACAAAAAAACGCCGACAGCGAATGGGAATCACAACAACTGACCCGTCTCGGAACTCTCGGGATCGAATGGAGTGGAGGATATTACGGGAATGGATTCCTGCAACAAGCAACTCTTGCCTACGGATATATGACAACCGACAAAAAAAGCGGAGATTATATCTCGAAATACGCTCTCGACTATATGAGACACAAGGCAACAGCTTGCATCGGCATACGTTTCCTGCGTTACGTAACCCTTACGGTTACGGCCGGACTTTACGACCGTAACGGCAACTATATCGCCGCCGACGGTCGGCAGACACCGTACCGAACTTATGCGTTACTCGATGCCCGCATAGCATGGGAACGTCGCCACCTACGCATCTACATCGACGGCAACAACATCTCGGCCACCCGATATTGCGACTTCGGCGGGCTGAAAATGCCCGAAGGTTGGTTTACCGGCGGACTGGTAGTTACCTACTGATAACTCCTATCCCGTATTATAAAAGGGAAAGAACGGAGCTTGCACGTTCTTTCCCTCTTTTTTTACCGGAACCGATAAGCTCGATTTTAAATTTTGAGTACTTTTGCAGCCGCAAATCGACCCGTGTATGTCCACCCCGCCTCTGTCTGCACACGAATACTTGTTGAACCATCTCGACCGTAAGGTAAAAAAAGCCATCGAAGACTACGGCCTCATCGACGAGGGAGACCGCATACTCATCGGGCTGTCGGGAGGAAAAGACTCTCTGGCCCTTGTAGAATTACTGGGACGCCGTTCACGCATTTTCGCCCCGAAATTCTCGCTCGCTGCCGCTCACATACGCATGGCAAATATCGAGTACAAAAGCGACAGTTCGACCTTACGAGTCCATTGCGAACGTTTCGGCATGGAATATATCGAACGAGAAACCTCCTTCGACCCATCGTCCGACCGTCGGAAAACGCCATGCTTCCTCTGTTCGTGGTATCGCCGTAAAGCACTTTTCGAAATAGCCAAAGAGGGGAACTTCAACAAAATAGCCTTAGGCCACCATCAGGACGACCTTTTCGAGACCCTGCTCATGAATATGACTTTTCAGGGCTCTTTCGCCACGATGCCCCCCCGCCTGTCTATGGAAAAGTTCGACATGACGATAATCCGCCCCCTCTGCCTCATCGCCGAAAACGAACTCTCGGAACTGGCCCGTATGGAAAATTATCCCCGCCAAGAGAAGAACTGTCCTTACGAAAAAGATTCTCACCGGACTGAAATCAGAAAAATCCTGCAACAGCTCCAATCCCTAAGTCCCCAATTACGAGGACACTTATGGAACAGCATGACCCATATACAGGCCGACTATCTGCCTCGTCTCTGCAAAAAAAATAAACCGAACTCATAATACAACAAAAACCCAACCGACATGCAAGGAATATACAGTGTGTTATTACTCATCGTATCGAATATTTTTATGACATTCGCCTGGTACGGGCATCTCAAACTGCAAGAGATGAAACTCATATCGAACTGGCCTCTTTTCGGTGTGATACTGCTCTCATGGGGTATTGCCCTATTCGAGTATTGTTTCCAAGTACCGGCCAACCGCATCGGATTTCAAGAAAACGGAGGACCTTTCACTCTTGTACAGCTCAAAGTCATACAAGAAGTTATCACACTTACGGTATTCGCCGTTTTTTCGGCGGTCGCATTCCAAAACGAGACCCTTCACTGGAATCATCTCGCCGCAGCGGTCTGCTTGGTTCTGGCAGTCTATTTCGTATTCATGAAATAAAGATTTTGACACAATACTTGCGTTTTTGATTTTATATACTTATATTAGGGCGATTTTTTCTCCTTGAAAACACCACCTTAAATTTAAAATCTGAAACGCAATGATGAAAACAAAACTCTTTTTGCTGGCCACAGCATTTTCTGTGCCCGTCCTCACGGAAGCACAAGTTTCAATCCAAGACGTCGGCGGTTGGTTTGAATCGGGATATGTTACTTTTACCCCCATCGATGAAGCCGCTTCATACAGTGTTTATTACAAAACCGCAGAAAGCGAATATCAAAAAATAGACGACCAACTGGTACGCAACTACGACAGTTACGGTCGAGCCGACGCAATGGGTCTTACTGCCGGAACATACAGTTTCAAAATCGTACCTGTCGACAGCACAGGCGCAGAACGGACCGACCTCTCTGCAGAAACTCAATCATTCACCGTCAAGGCACACGACCGTACGGGTTATGCCTTTTTCAACGGGAAAACACCGGGGGCATATACTGCCGACGGGAAGTTAAAACCCAACACCGTAGTATTGTACCTCACCGAGAAAAACAAAAATACACTCTCGATGGACGTTGTCATGAGTTCAAAAGGAGCAAAAACGACCTGCACCGGATTGCAGGAAATACTCAACGGATATAAAAAAGGGTATGAATCCCGACCGCTTCTGATACGGATTATCGGACAGATAACCGACCCCGCCGTAACCGATAAAGGCGATATTGTCATCGATATGGGCAATAAAACCACATGTCCCGGCATCACCATCGAAGGTGTAGGCAACGATGCCACCATCGACGGCTGGGGAATCCGCATCAAAGGTGCATCATCTGTCGAAATCAGCAATATCGGCATCATCAACTGCGATAGCAGTGAAGGCGACAATATCGGCCTGCAACAAGACAACAGCTACATTTGGGTGCACAATTGCGACTTCTTCTACGGGCATGCCGGCAGCGACGGAGACCAAGCCAAAGGAGACGGCGCTCTCGACTGTAAAAAATCCAATTACATCACGTTCTCATACAATCACTTTTGGGACAGCGGAAAATGCAATCTTTTAGGACTCAGCGGAGAAAACGACCAGATGTACATCACCTACCACCATAACTGGTACGACCATAGCGACAGCCGCCACCCGCGTATACGTTCTTATTCCTGCCACGTCTACAACAACTATATGGACGGTTGTGCCAAATATGGCGTAGGAGCAACAATGGGTTCGAGCGTATTCGTCGAAAACAATTACTTCCGCAACACCAACAAACCGATCATGATTTCGATGCAAGGAACCGACATCATTTCGGGTGCGGGTACTTTCAGCGGAGAAACGGGCGGCATGATAAAAGCCTACGGAAACATATTCGCCGAACAGTCGTCGAGTTTCAGATTTGTTTCCTATCAAGACGACAACATAGAGTTCGACGCTTATGTCGCTGCCTCCCGCGACGAACAAGTACCGGCTACCGTAAAAACGAAATCGGGCGCAACCTCTTATAATAATTTCGATACCGACGCTTCCCGCATTTACACCTATACCCCCGATGCCGCCGAAGATATCCCTACCATACTTGCGGGAGAGTTCGGTGCCGGACGCATGCAGCATGGCGACCTACAATGGCATTTCGACAATGCTGTCGATGACAGAGATTATGACGTAAACAGTGCACTGAAAGCAGCTGTTACCGGTTATAAAACATCGCTTGTCGGGCTGTTTACCGAAAGCGGAGACGAAGGCTCGGGCGGAGGAGATGGCGGTGATGAAGGCGGAGACGAAAATCCTCCCGTCATCGTCCCGGGACAAGGATACGAATGCCACTTCACCGGCAGTAAACCATCGAACAGTTTCTACACCTTTACATCGGCCAATTATTCCAACTCAAAAGGTTCGGCAACCGTCAACGGAACAACTTATACCGAATGCCTGAAACTGGAATCATCGACGATCATCGGCTTCACCACGACCGAAGAAATGACCTTAACCCTCATATTCAACGAAGGCTCTACCCCCAACATCAAAATAGACGGGGTAAAAATCTCCGCCACATCGGGAAGCAATATAATTACCCACACACTTCCCGCCGGGGCACATAAACTGACAAAGGCCGATCAAAACTTCCTCTTTTACATCAACCTCGGCTCGACAAGCGGATTAAATGAGATAAAAGCCGACCGTTCCAACGGAACTATTTACGATCTTTTAGGTCGTCCTGTCAACGAACCTCAACCGGGGAACATATACATACAAAACGGACGAAAATTTATAAAACAATAAATATTCAAGTCTATCACAGCAAAAACGGCTATCCCACGAGGGATAGCCGTTTTTGTATTTTTCACCCGACAAAACTGGCAAGAGTCTTTCCCGATTCTTTTCTTTTTTCTTATATTTGCTTCGGAGAATCGGCACTTGTCTCCCCTCTGAAATACCTGACCCAACGACCGAAAGAATACCGAGAAATGACACTGAGAAACCTTTTTTTCCTTATTTCATTTTGCACCTCGATTTATTCTTGGGGGGAAAGTCTGCTCAGTGTCAGCCATTACTCCATACAAGAAGGATTATCTCAAAATACCGTACAGAGTATTATACAAGATAACGAAGGATACATTTGGTTGGCGACATGGAACGGGTTGGAAAAATTCGACGGCTACCGATTCAAAAACTATAAATCTTATCCGACCGACAGCATCAGACTGAGTTACAACCGCATCACCCACATCGAGAAAGGATACGGAGCGCATATTTGGTGCCAGACATTCGGTGGGAAAACCTATTTGTTCAACAGCCATACCGAACGATTTGAAAATCCGCTTGCAGAACCGGTCGACTTCACAACAGATGAATCGTCTCAAATCTATCCTTTAAAAACCGGTATCACATGGATTATCAATCCGTCGGGAACAATCTACCGCATCGATGAGAAACAATTACCCGACCAAGCCGCCGTACAAATATACGAGCATCATATTCCCGACAAAAACGACATCTACACCATCGCTGCGGACTCTTGGGGAAATGAATGGATACTCACACGGAGAGGTGTCAGACTATACAACCGACCTTTCCAAAGTCAAGAAATATTCAAGCACATACTCGAAATCGACAGTACCGTTTTTCTGTCGACAATCGACGGCCGACTTTTTTCATACCGTCCGGTAAACGGACTCAAAGAAATCGCCCTCCCGGTTTCAGTCAACCGCATCGACGGCCTCTATGAGTCGCAAGATCATCGCTTGTGCATCGCAACCCCGAAGCAATTGCTTTTCTGCAAAGACGACAACGACTTCTCCATCGTTTTTCCGCCGGGAAACGAAACTTGGCGCATCAACAAATTCTACCAATCTCACGACGGCGTTTTGTGGATACTCGACGGACAAGATAAGATATGGCGCATCGACCCTACCGAGAATACCCCCCGCTTGATAAGCTATGTACAAGGATCTAAAAAAAGAAACGGATTCATTTTGGAAGACGCTTTCGGCGGTATCTGGATACAACCCTATTATGGGTTGTTTTCCTATTACGATCCACAAGATAAAGTATTGAAACCCGCTCGTCAGACACAAGGAGACCAAGAAGCCGATTATCATGCTCCGGGGCTCGGATACCATATCGACAAACATCGCAACTTATGGCTTTGCTGCAAATCGGGTTTTGACCAACTGACTTTCTCTCCACGCAATTATACGTTGCTCCGGCAAGAAAGAGCCGGTCAATACGAAATTCCGAATACGATACGAGGTCTTTTTATCGATTCGCAAAAAAGGCTCTGGTGTGCATCGAAACAAGGTGTTATCGAATTGTACGATTCCTCCGACCGATACATCGGGAATCTCTCCCGCTCCGGGAAAATCGTAAACAATCCGCAGACCGCATTCGGAGCCAGCGCTTACACGTTTTTTGAAGATTCCTTACATCGAATGTGGATAGGCTGTAAAGAGGACGGACTATTTATCGCCACTCCCGAAAAAACGGGAAACTACCGGATACGGCGCTATCGGCATAACGCAAAAGACCCGTACAGTTTGAGCGAAAATTCCATCTACGATATATGCTCCGACAAGCAAGGGCGTATATGGATAGGTACATACGGCGGAGGGCTCAATCTCGTAGAAAACCCCTCGGCACACCCGTTACGCTTCATACATAAAGGCAACCGCTTGAACTCATTCCCGCAAGAAGCATTCAAGGTAAGAAATATATGCACTACTGTCGATGGCGTGATATTGGCCGCAACTACCGGAGGGCTGCTCTCTTTCGACGACGATCTCGGAACGCCCGAAGATATTGTATTTCATCTCAACCGAAGTAGACAGAACCAAGCGTCGAGTCTGAGCAATAACGATGTCATGTACATCTACCGGCGCAAAAACGGAGACCTGTATATCGTACCGTACAGCGGAGGAATCAGCCGTATCGCTTCGGAAAACCTCCTTTCCGACAGCATAGAGTTCGTTCACTTTAACAAGAGAAACGGATTGCCGTCGGACCTCGCCTACGCCATTACCGAGTCAAACGACAGTTCTTTATGGATCACTTTCCAAAACAGTATCTGCCGCTACGATACAGAGACGGAAACCGCCGAGACGTACGACCGATTTGACCGCCAGTCCCACCTCGCCATCAGCGAAGTACCTCCGGTTACCGACAGCCGCAACGGATTGTATGTAGGGACAGAAAACGGCCTGCTCCGGCTCGACCTGAATAGGCTGCGAAAAAGCGACATCGTACCCCCCATTGTCTTTACCCAAGTGCATATACCGGGAGGAGACGGTAAAGAAGAGATAAAAATCATCACCGGCGACACCCTTTTACTGCAACCCCAAGAACGGAATATTTCCCTCTCTTTCGCCGCACTCGACTATACCGACCCCAAAGCTATACGGTATGCATACCGTATAAAAGAGATGAACGACTCATGGAACAACCTACACGATAACCGCACCGTGAGTTTTGCCGATCTACCGGCCGGAAAATGGTCTCTCGAAATACGGTCTACCAACGGAGACGGTATATGGACCGACAATACCCGTGTATTGCATCTCATCGTTACACCCACATTCGGAGAAACGCCCTGGGCCATATTCCTTTACATTCTCGCCGCCATTTTAGTCGCCCTGCTTGCATCGGGAATATTTCTGTATATCGCCAATCTGCGCCGCAGCGTAAGCATCGAGCAACAAGTTACCCAACTCAAACTGAAATTCTTTACCGATATATCGCACGAATTGCGTACTCCTCTCACCCTCATAGCGTCTCCCCTCGAAGCCGTTCTCCAAAAAGAGAGTCTCGCACCCGACGTGCGTAAAAATCTCATCATCGCCCAACATAATACACACCGTATGTTGCGGCTTATCAATCAGATTCTCGATTTCAGAAAAATACAGAACGGGAAAATGAAACTCTTTATTGCCTGCATCGACGTCAAAGAATTGTCAAGACACACCTTCGAATCGTTCGAGCACATGGCCCAGAAACAACACATCGACTATCGGTTTTCCGCTCCTGCGCAACCAATCCGATGCTATACCGATGCCGATAAAGTCGAAAAAATTCTTTTCAATCTTCTCTCCAACGCCTTTAAATATACACCCGACGGGAAAGGCATACAAGTGTCTCTCGATCGTCTCGAAGAGGGATTCACCATAACCGTCCGAGATGAGGGCCGAGGTATCTCTCCCGAAAAAATAGAAAAGATTTTCAATCGTTTCGAAACGCTGGGTACTCCCCAAAACAGCTTGTCGACCGGTATAGGTCTCTCTCTCGTGCAAGAACTCGTACAACTCCTGCATGGAAACATACAAGTTACAAGTTCTCCCGAAAACGGCAGCACATTCACAGTCTCTCTCCCGGGTACTTCTTCTGTTTACCAGAGAGATCCCCATGCCGAGTTTATTCTCGAAGACGTCTCTATTCCCGTAGCGGAAGAAGAAAACAGCGATAATATATCATCGGACGAAGAATCGATACTGATCGTGGAAGACAACGCCGAGTTGCGCCATTTTATCAAATATATCCTGCAAGACGAGTACAATGTAACCACGGCTCAAAACGGGAAAGAAGGACTCGATAAAATACTCTCTGCCCAACCGGGCCTCGTCATCAGCGATATTATGATGCCGATAATGGACGGTATCGAACTGCTCGATACCGTCAAACGGAATCCCGACATTTCCCACACGCCGTTTATCCTGCTCTCGGCCAAAACATCGGTGGAAGACCGTATCAAAGGTTTGGAATACGGAGCCGACGACTATATTACCAAGCCTTTCAGCTCTTCTTATCTGAAAGCCCGTGTACGCAGCCTGTTACAGAGACGACGGGAATTGAAAGATTTCTACCTGACCCGGACAGAAGAAAAGCCGGAGAAAAATGACGCGAAGCAATCTCCGGATTCACTGACCCGTTTCGACGATGCATTCATGCGCCAAACGATACAAGAAATCGAAAACAATATCCAAAACAGCAACTTCAAAATAGAAGACCTCGCCGACACGCAACACATCAGTCGGACGGTCTTTTACCGGAAAATAAAATCGCTTACCGGCATTTCTCCTATCGACCTGATACAAGAGATTCGTATCAGAAAGGCTACGGAATATCTCGAAAAAGGAGAACTCCGCATATCGGAAATCGCATATCGTTGCGGATTCTCCTCCCCGCAATATTTCAGCCGGGTATTTAAAGAAAAAACCGGCCATTCTCCCTCGGAATACAAAGGGGGTAAAAATTGACCGGAAAAGGCTCCCAATCGACACATTTTCCTACCCCGCCGCCTTTTTGAATAAATAATATAAGCAATAAACCAATTATTGCAAGCCACCATATTATATCTATGCTACATTAGCACAGAAATTTTTGTTCCAGACCTTAGTTATCGCAGACGACGGAAATACATCAACCAACATCAAAATACTATGAATATGAAAAAATTCTATCTGTTCTTATTTATCGCTCTTGCATGGACGATTTCTGCTTCGGCCCAAGTCCCCGCTTTCCCGGGTGCCGACGGCTACGGTCGTTACACAACGGGAGGACGCGGAGGAGAGGTCTACTATGTAACCTCGCTCGAAGATACCGATACGCCGGGAACCCTCCGCTATGGTGTAACCCACCTTTCCAAAGTAACGATACTGTTCAAAGTATCGGGAACCATACAACTCAACAGCAGCCTGAATATCCGAGGCAGTAATATTACCATCGCCGGACAGAGTGCACCGGGCGACGGTATCTGTCTGGCCGGCTACCCCGTATCGGTATCGGGTAGCAATGTCATCGTCCGCTACATGCGTTTCCGCATGGGAGACTGGTCTCTCTCGGCCGATGAAGCCGACGGTGCCGATGCTTTCGGAGGCCGCTTCTGCAACAATGTCATCGTCGACCACTGCTCCATCTCTTGGTGTACCGACGAGTGCGCCTCGTTCTATGCCAACTACAACTTCACGATGCAGTGGTGCATCATTTCCGAAAGTCTGCGTATGAGCCTTCACTCCAAAGGACCTCACGGTTACGGCGCCATTTGGGGAGGAATAGGAGCTTCTTACCTGCACAATCTGCTCATACACCACGACAGCCGTACACCCAGATTTGGAACTGGAAACTTAGGTACTCCTTCCGATCACATGACCGATATGCGCAACAACGTCATCTACAATTGGAGCGGTAACGGTTGCTATGGCGCCGAAGGTATGACCGTAAACATGATAAACAACTATTACAAGCCGGGACCGGCCACTACCACCGGATCGAAAAATCGCTTCATCGGTATCGACGATGCAACCAGTTCCGACGGGACGACGGCCATTTGGGGCAAGTTCTACATCGACGGCAATTACAACTCCAAATATCCCGATGTCAATACCGATAATTGGGATGGCGTCGTCGTCAACACCTCTTCCCTCATAGGAGGAAATGCGACAAAAGCCGATGTAAAATCAAATACCGAACAAGGCGAAACCCCTCTTTTGCACCAACACACGGCACAAGGGTGCTTCCTTCCCGTATTGAACTACGCAGGTTGTTCTCATCGCCGCGATGCTATCGATACCCGCTTGACGACCGAGTGCCGTAACGGAACGGCAACTTACAAGGGAGAATCGGCCAATAAAGGCGGAATCATCGACAAACTCGAAGACCTGATGCCCGAAGATGCCGGTAGTGACTGGTCGCCGTGGCCCGAACTGAAAAGCGAAACAGCTCCTATCGATACCGATGCCGACGGTATGCCCGACGAGTGGGAGACACAAAACGGCCTCGACCCGAAAAATCCCGAAGACCGCAACACCCGCAATGAAGAGGGTTATACCATGCTCGAAGTCTACCTCAACAGCCTCGTTGCCGACATTACCGAGGCCCAATACCAAGATGCCGAAATCGTAGGAAAACCGGGCGAACCTTATGCCCCTGTTACCACCGACGTAACCATATCGTGGAGCATGAGCAGCGGAAAGGTAGGCGAATCGGCTACCGTATCGAAAGAGGGTATCGTAACATCGAGCGAATATTCGCTTGGCTCGGAAATCAACAGGAAAAGTACTCGGTTGGCCTATGGGAAAGTCATTACTACTTTCCAACCTACTATCGAATACAAGTCTCCGGAACCGACAAGTGCACTCTATTTCGATTTCGACCTCGCCGACGGTGTTACATTCCGTCCGACAGAAATATCTATTATGGCTCTAAGTTATGGAACCAGCGGCGGCTACTTCGATTTGGCATGGGTGGACAGTAACGGAGAAGAGACAATTTTAGGCACAGGAATGCATGGCGGTTCCGACAAGGAAGACGAGTCTCTCGCCACGACAAAAATAGACCTTAACGACCTCGTCGTTCCCACATCGACAGGGAAATGCCAACTTATCGTTTATGTCTACAAACTGAGCCCGACCAAAGAATTGGGACTGGCCGATATAAAAATCGGAGGACATCTCGGCTACACGGCCGGTATCAACGAAACGGAGGTAGAAACAAACAACCGGGAGAAATCGATTTATAACATTTTGGGGCAACCCCTCTCCGCTCCGCAAAAGGGTTTCAACATCATCAACGGAGAAAAACGGATCATCAGATAAACCTTAATTTCCATACAATGAAAACACGACATCTATTTCTCGGCCTTTTAACCTGCCTTGCTTGTCAAGCTGGTTATGCCAAGGAGACGAACGTCAACGTCAATACGCTGACATCGGAATTCGACCAAGCCGCCGACCAAGACGTATTACTGCTCGAAAGCGGCATTTACAGCAGTCAACTCTCTTTCCCGGCGGGAAAAACCATCACGCTAAAAGCTGCGCCCGGTGCCGAGGTTACATTCTCGGGGACTTTCCGAAACAGTGATGCCGGCAAGACCGATGGCGGTATCGTTCTCGACGGATTGAATATCATCACCAACGACAATTATTTTATGGATCTCACCTACGGCAATGTAAAAACGATTGCCGTACGCAACTGTACCGTATCGAACATCGGTCGCTGTTTCCTGCGCACCAATAACGCAGGGAATACCATCGAGGCCATCGAATTTACCAACTGTATCATTACCGATTGCGGAGCCAACGGGTATTGTTTCCTTTATCCCCAGCACGGCGTAAAATCGGTATCGGTCAAGAACAGTACCTTGAAAAATTACATCTCGGGAGAAAGTTTTTTCAGTCCTAAAAATACGACTTCCGATATTGACTTGACTTTTGTTTTCGAGAACAATACGGTCTACAAATGGTCCAAAAGCTCATCTTACGCTCTTTGTAAAGTAGACGGGAAATACAGTGAAAACTCGACTTATACGTTCAAAAACAACATTATTTCGACCCCGGGCGTAGAAGGGCAGAAACCGTTTATCGTATCAGCAAAGGGAGGAACTCTCATAGCCGAAAAGAACCTCATCGATAACTATGGCGGCTACTCGGTTTCCAATGCTTCGAGTTCTACGATCGAAGACCTCTCTCTCGAAACGCTGGGAATCACTCAAATCTTCCCCGACCCCGAAAACGGAGATTTCACCATCGTATCGACCTCTCCGTTGGCTACGGCTTCCACCACCGGCGGTATCGTAGGAGACCCTCGTTGGCTGAAAACATTTTCCCAAGTGGTAACACTCACAACCGGCAGCCTACCACAAAACGGTGGTAGTACGGCTCCACTCTCGGGAAATTATGAGAAAGGTGATGAAGTAACCGTCTCGGCCACCCACAACTACGGCTACCGATTCGAAGCATGGAAAGACCAAGACGGGAAAATCGTCTCTACCGAAAATCCCTATACTTTCACGATCGAAGAAAATACCGAAATATCCGCAACATTCACACTTCAAACCCTTTATACCTTGAACATCGAAAAAGAAGGTGAAGGCGCAACGTGGGGCGAATATAAACTCTCTCCGCAAAGAGACAACAACCAATACGAAGCCGGTGAAGAGGTAAGCATTACGGTCGTTCCCAATTCTGCAACAACGTTCCTGTATTGGGGAGACGGCAGTAGCGAAAACAAACAAACCGTCATCATGGACAAGGATTACAGTTTCTTGATGCACTATGACGTCATACCTTTTATCGTAGGTTGGGATTTCGACAGTAATAAAAATCCGGACCGAAGCGCACGAAAAGGCGATTACTATTTCAAGACCGATAATACCGGAGTCATGTATTTCCACAATGGAGACGGCAGCTCTACCAACTGGGGTGCATCGGAAAGGACATTCGGAGGAAAAACTCTATATTGCGCCCGACGCTATACCGATTTTGCCGACATGGACAATCCCCGCTATTTCACGGCCAAATTCTCGGCTGCCGGATACGAAAACATCAAAATACACAGTTACATAGGAACAGATAACGGCTGTGTACACAAAGGGCAGAAAATGCAACTCTCGACCGACGGCGTACATTACGCCGACCTCGCGACCCTTACCCTCTCGGGAAACAGCAGCGAATGGATCGCTTTCGATGCCATGCTTCCCGATACCCTTACCGAAGAGATGAAAAAGAATATCCATATCCGTTGGATCGGAGATACGACGACCGAAATGATCGGAAGTGCCAAAGAAGGTGATACAGAAGGATTCTACTTAGCCGATGTATTCGTATATGCCGATGAAATACATGTACCCGACTTCACAGCCCCCGTGCTGATATCGACCTCTCCGGTGCAAAATTCGGATAAAGCCTCGGCCAATGGAAATATCGTGCTCACTTTCGACGAGAAAGTACAAGCCGGAAGCGGAGAAATCACCCTCAACGGGGAAACACTTGTTCCCGTATTCGGAAGTAAAACCGTCAGCTTCGCCTACTCGGGACTTTCTTATGGGGCATCCTATGAAGTCGTTGTTCCCGAGGGTGCCATTACCGATATGAGCGGTAATCCATTCGCCGGTATTACTCTGCAATTCAAAACGATGGAACGTCCTCGCCCCCATGCAAAAACATTCGACGCTGTGGTAGCAGCCAATGGTACAGGCGACTACACGACGATACAAGCGGCCATCGATGCAGTCCCGACCGACAGAACCACTCCTTACCTGATTTTCGTAAAGAACGGCGTCTATAACGAACTGGTCCGTATTCCCGAAAACAAACCGTTTATTCACCTTATCGGTCAGGATCGCGACCGCACTATCATTCAATATAAAATCAATTGTGCCAGTGAGGGTGATAACGGCTGGGATTTTTCCGTTAACAATGCAGCTTATTACCCATACAGCGATAAAGACGGGACTGTTGTAAAAGTTGCCGCAACCGACTTCTACACCGAAAACATTTCGTATATCAATACATGGGGAGTAGATGAACAGGCCGGACCTATGGCTTTGGCTATGCTCACAAGAAACGACCGTCTTGCATTCTATCATTGCAACTTCCGGTCTTATCAAGACACTTGGCAAACCACGACCAAGAACACCAGCGACAGACATTATGCAAAAGATTGCTATGTCGAAGGTGCTGTTGATTATATCTATGGTGGCGGAGACTGCCTATTCGAGAATTGCAGTCTATACAATGCCCGTTCGGGAAGTGTCGTTACAGCCGCCTCACATAAAGAAGGGACCAAATACGGCTACGTATTCGAGAGCTGTACCATCGACGGTGTCGCCGATAACAAAGACGCACTGGGCCGCCCGTGGCACGATGCTCCCATTGTGGTCTATCTCAACACGATAATGAAACGAATTCCCAGCCCCATCGGTTGGAATACCATGGGCACCATTCCGAAATTATTTGCCGAATATAACAGTATGGACATAAATGGAAACCCCATCGACCTGAGTAACCGCCGCACCGAATATTTCTATACCGACGATAAGGGTCAAAAAATAACCGGAAGTTGCCGGTCAACCATCACAGCCGAAGAAGCGGCCCTGATGAATTATGACAACATCATTTCGGGAACGGACAACTGGAATCCCCGCCAATTCTTCGAACCGATCGCCGCCCTCGAAGAGGTGAAGAAAAACAGCAACTCCCTTTCTTGGAAAGCCTGCGATTACGCCATTTGCTATATCGTTTTCCAAAATGACTCGGTAATCGACATCACCACAGAATGCACGAGTACGATCGATGCCGGTCAAGATGCAGAGTGTTTCTCGGTAAAAGCCGTCAACGAATACGGAAGCCTCGGTGAACGGGCCATAGCACAAGACGGGACATCGGGTATAAACGAAATCACCCCCGAAATCTCTCGCCCCGATTTTGTCGCCATAGGCGGTAACGGATCGCTCGAAATCCTTGTACAAAAAAGCCTTACGGTTACGGTTCACAACGCCGCGGGCCAACTCGTAAAACAAATCGAATATACGCCCGGCGTATATTTCATCGAGAATCTCCCGGCAGGCCTTTATCTGGTAAACGACCAGAAAGTGATCGTCAAGTAAGTTCCATAAAATTTCCATGAAAAATGGAGGCCGTTCATGATGAACGGCCTCCATTTTTTTCTCATTCTCGCAAAAATCGTTCCGCGCTATATCACCCTAACAAGGCAATATCATAGAGAAACAACTGCCTTTTCCCAATTCGCTCTCGACGTCCAGTGTTCCGTTATGAGCCATAACAAAATCACGGGAGATGGAAAGCCCCAATCCGCTTCCTTGAACCTTCGTTCCGGGAACCCGGAAATAATGATCGAAAATACTCTTATGATAGCGAGAATCTATTCCTTTACCAAAATCCCGGACATACATTTCGATGCTGTTTTCAGTTTTCTGCCGGGCACCAATAATTACCCGACCATTTTCCGATGAATAACGTATGGCATTACTCAGCAGATTGGTCAAGACCCATGCAATCTTCTCACTATCGACAAAAAGTTTTTTGATTGTTTCGGGATAATCGACTTCGATTTGGATTCCGAACTTCTCGGCTTGTATACGGTTGGCCTTGATAGCGTAATCGATCAGTTCTATCGGTTTGGTAATTTTGGGTTTCAGTTGCAATTTTCCACTCTCGACCTGTGTCATATTGAGAAGTTCACCCGTAATGCTCAACAGACGCTCGCTGTTTTCCTTGATGCTATTGGATAGTTCTTCCTGTTCGGCATTGAGAGTACCGACGCGCTTATCTTCCAATAGCTGCAAACTCATCAATATGGCCGAGATAGGAGTTTTCAGTTCATGCGATATGGTCGAAATAAAAGTCGTCTTAGCCGTATCGAGTTCTTGAAACTCAGTAATATTTTTGAGCAAAATGACATTTCCTTTTTTCACGATGGTAACACCGTCTTTATCAGGCATCGTAATCTCCATGTATTTTACTTGGAAAAAGCTCTCTTTATTGTCTGCATATATTTTGAGCGGTTCTTTCTTGGCCGTAGGACTCTGCTCTTTTTCTTCCTTTTGGTCGAGCATTCCCCGTATCAAGCGACGCAATAAGTCATTTTTCATGGCGATTTCCTGTGCCGACCTTCTGATCGTATTTTCCCGTTTCAGGTTCAACACGTTCAATGCCTCATTATTGATAAACAGTATCTGCATATCGTTATCGAGGCCGATGATAGGCTCATTGATCGAATTGATGATTGTTTCGAGATAACGTTTCGAAGCCATCAGGTCAGAAAGTGTACTATTATGATAATCGCTCAATCGGCGGGCCATTCGGTTGAAATTTTGTGAAACAACCTCCAACTCTCTATCTCCTTTCAGGTCGAGTCTCACATCGTAGTTATGATTGGCAATCTCGAGAATTCCATCAATCAACTGCTTGATAGGATTATTGATAGATATGGGAATACGGATAAGAATGGCGATACCTATAAGAATACAAATAACGCCGACTACCGAAACATAAATAAGTGCCCTGTTCAACCCCGGTCCGGCTGCCGGACTATCGGGATCGGTAGCTGTCAAAATCTGCAAATTGGCAATCGACAATACGACCAAGAGGACAATCATCGACACCAACACTCCTATTGCAAGGGTGAGCTTTGCCTTAATAGTCATGTTTTTCATATTCACAATACGTTAGGTTATGAAATAATAATCAAATCGATACGCATTTCGGCCAAAGCCTTCATAAACTTACGGTAACGCCCTATCGAAAACAATACATTGGGCATGGAAAATGAGGGCTGTCCCATACATACAACCGTAATCTGATTTTCTCGACAAACATCGATAATCACATCGGTTACCGAATCGGCTGCCACCTGCTTGATCGTACCGCCCAACTCCGTAACCAACTCAAAATGATTGATCAGATAACGTTGCGATGCCAAACTGATACGATCGGGATCTTCCCTATGTGTCTGTACATACAGTGCAATAAAAGAGGTATTGTAACGAGAAGCCAACCGATAAGCCTTTCTGATGATGTGCCGAGGGGTCTGCTCGTTGCTGCTGATGCAGGCCAGTACTTTTTCCCGGCGTGCCGGAGCATTGCTCGTAGGTATAACCTCGCTCTCGACTTTCCGCTCGATTCGGAATGCAACCTCTTTAAGAGCAAGTTCACGTAATTGGAGTATATTCTCGGTTTTAAAGAAATTGTTCAGAGCCGTCTGAACTTTTTCGGGTCGATATATTTTCCCGGCTTTCAGTCTCGCGATCAACTCTTCTGCGGTCAAGTCGATGTTCACAACCTCATCAGCCTCCTGTAAAATACGGTCGGGAACCCGTTCCTTCACCTCGATACCGGCAATATCCTTCACCTCGTCGTTGAGGCTCTCTATATGCTGAATATTAATAGCCGAGATAACATTTATCCCGGCATCGAGAAGTTCGAGAACATCTTCCCAACGTTTTCGGTTACGACAACCTTCGACATTGGTATGGGCCAACTCGTCTACGACCACAATCTCGGGATGCCGTTGGAGAATAGCTTCCAAATCCATCTCCTCGAGCTCTTTACCCTTGTAAAATATCTTCTTCCGTGGAATAACAGGGAGGCCCACTAACTGGGCCTCCGTTCCTGCTCTTCCATGTGTTTCGACATATCCAATCTGTACATCGACGCCATTTTCGAGTAATTCGTGTGCTTCCTGTAACATGCGGTAGGTCTTTCCCACCCCCGCAATCATACCTATGTACACTTTGAATTTTCCCCGGCGCGAACGACGGATAAGGTCTAAGAAATACTGTACATTATTGTTTTCTTCGTTTTGCATAAAGCTATCTTAGAAACCTAAAGTAAATCCTGCTACGATATATGTTCTATCGAATTGAGGAGCTACAATCACCTGTGCAAACAAAGGTATCGAAAAATTATCGGTTATCTTGATATCTTTATTAGCTTTTAACGAAATATCGGTGATAGCCGCCTTATTGTGATACATACCCTTCCACGGAGTAAAAGAGATAGCCGGAGTAAGTGTTATATCGGCAGGCAAAGCTACCGGACAAGAGAAGTTCACATACGTCGAACCTCTGAGTTTTCCACACAATTCACCGGTAACAGGATCGGTGTCTCTATCGGCTCCCGCAAACATCGTACTCCAAGAGATGGCCAATGGAAATTTAGGACAAAGTTCGGCAAAACTATAAGCCAAAGTTCCTTCGAAATAATGAGAGTTACGATAATGTCCGTAAGGCTTGTTCACTCCCGACCACCATAAATCGGAAACCGTAACCGTAAAACCTTTTATCGAATAACTCAGGTTAATGTCGAACTCCTTGGCTCCACCGTCTTCCCATTTGGTAAGGCTCTGGCTGCCCCAGCAATTGAGGCTGACACCATACCAACTTAAAGTGAGAGAGGGTTGTACCGAAAATCCGGAGTTTTGGTCCATACCACGCCAAATGTAATCACTTACAAAATCTGCTTTACCACTGACCGTAAACTTTTCTTGAGCGACAACATGGCTCGAAAGCATAATCGATGCAGCTGCAAAAGCTGCGATGAATCCTTTTTTCATAATCCTTAAAAAATTTCTATACTTATTTTTATCCGTTATTCGGATATAGCTTTTTATTTGTTATTACAATTATTTCGTTTCATCGAGAGAAACATTCAGTTTCAGAACATTCACTTTTTCTGTTCCGAAAATACCCCAAAGAGGTTTTTCCACTGCTGCATCAACAAGAGCTTTTACACGGCTCTCATCCATACCACGGGCGGCGGCCACACGTTTTACTTGGACATAAGCGCACTCGGGAGTAATGTTGGGATCCAAGCCCGAAGCACTGGCCGTAACCATTTCGGCCGGAACATCTTTACGTTCGAGGTAAGGGTGATGCGCCAAGAAAGTATCGATACGGCTCTCTACCTCGGCCAAGTATTCCTCATTCGTAGGGCCCTTGTTGCTACCGGCCGAACTCGATGCGTCGTATCCGTTACCAGCCTTAGAGGGACGTCCCCAAAAATAAATATCCTGAGTGAACATCTGTCCTACATTCGCAGCGCCAACCACTTTTCCGTTCAAGGTAACTGTTTCGGCGTTATTGCTGCCCGTGATACGGGCATACAACCACAAAACGAAAATGTAACTTATTGAAATAAATACGCAAAATACAAGAGTAAAGCGTAATGACTTTATAAGATTTTTCATAACTTACTTTGTTTTTTAATTAGAAGAAAAGGCCGACAATCAAATCGATGAGCTTAATCCCGACGAAAGGTGCTATAAGACCGCCGACACCATAAATAAGCAGGTTGCGACGAAGCAATGCGCTTGCACCGATAGGTTTATAAGCAACACCTCTCAAAGCCAACGGAATAAGGATAGGAATGATAATGGCATTGAATATGATAGCCGATAAAATTGCACTCTCGGGACTATGCAGGCCCATTACATTGAGCGATGCCAACTGAGGTATGGTCAACATAAACAAGGCAGGAATGATGGCGAAGTATTTGGCTACGTCGTTAGCGATAGAGAACGTAGTCAGCGTACCGCGAGTCATCAGCAACTGTTTACCGATTTCGACAATTTCGATCAACTTGGTCGGGTCATTATCGAGGTCGACCATGTTACCGGCCTCTTTAGCTGCTTGCGTACCACTGTTCATCGCTACACCCACATTTGCCTGAGCCAATGCCGGGGCATCGTTCGTACCATCGCCCATCATGGCAACCAGCTTACCAGCAGCCTGTTCTTTCTTGATGTAATTCATCTTGTCTTCGGGCTTAGCCTCCGCAATAAAATCATCTACGCCGGCTTTCTCTGCAATATATTTGGCAGTCAAAGGGTTATCACCGGTTACCATTACCGTTTTTACACCCATCTTGCGCAAACGTTTGAAACGTTCTACGATACCGGGTTTTATGATATCTTGCAATTCTATGACACCGGCTACTTTCTTATCGATACTTACCACAAGAGGAGTACCGCCGTTACTGGTTATCTTATAAATAACTTCTTCCGTTTCTTTGGGGAAAGGATTCCCAGCTTTGGCCGTAATATCGCGTATCGCATCATAAGCACCTTTACGAATCTCCGTTCCGTCTTTCAAGTCGATACCCGAACATTTCGTTTCGGCCGTAAATTTGATCATCTTGGAACCTTCGGTATTCAGACTTCTCATACGCACACCGATTTCGTGTCCCAACTCAATAATCGATTTTCCTTCGGGAGTATCGTCCGATACCGACGACATAAGACAAGCCTCAACGAATGAATGTTTATCCATTCCGCTTACCGGATAGAAAGCGGTAGCACGACGATTACCGATCGTAATCGTACCGGTTTTATCGAGCAAGAGCGTATCGATATCGCCAGCCGTCTCGACAGCTTTACCGGATTTCGTAATCACATTGGCACGCAAGGCACGATCCATACCGGCAATACCGATAGCAGAGAGAAGGCCTCCGATCGTCGTAGGAATCAGACATACAAAAAGCGAAAGGAAAGCAGCAATCGAAATAACGGTATTGGAATAATCGGCCATCGGTTTCAACGTGATACATACCACCAAGAAAACGAGGGTAAATACGGCCAACAGAATAGTCAATGCGATTTCATTCGGAGTCTTTTGACGGCTTGCCCCTTCTACGAGAGCAATCATTTTATCGAGGAAGCTTTCACCGGGTTGGGTAGTAACTTTCACTCTGATATGATCCGAAAGCACCTTAGTACCACCGGTTACAGATGTTTTATCACCACCAGCTTCTCGTATTACAGGAGCGGATTCTCCGGTAATGGCACTTTCATCGATAGAAGCAAGACCCTCGATTATTTCACCATCGGCCGGGATTACATCACCTGCTTCACACTCAAAAATATCTCCTTTTTTCAACTGCGAGCTGTTCACCCATTTTACTTGACCGTCGACCACAAGTTTGGCAGGTGTTTCTTCGCGGGTTTTACGCAAGCTATCGGCCTGAGCTTTACCGCGAGCCTCGGCAATCGCTTCGGCAAAATTGGCAAAAAGTATGGTTATGAACAGGATTACAAAAACCAGCAAATTATATACAAACGAACCTTGTGTATTACTGAATGCCGAATAAATGGTCACGAGAAGCATGAAGAAAGTTGATACTTCCACGGTGAACATAACCGGATTTTTTATCAAGGTTTTGGGATTCAGCTTTACGAACGACTGTTTCAAGCTCTCTATAACTTGATCTTTTTGAAACAGCGATGTTGAATTATTAGCTTTCATAATTAGTTATTTCTCTATAATATGTTTTTTCACCTTATAAACTGAAATGTTCTGCGATAGTACTCAAAGCATGTGCAGGGAAGAACGACAATGCAGCAACGATGAAGATAACAGCAAACGTCATGATACTGAATGTTACCGTATCGGTCTTCAATGTTCCGGCACCTTCGGGAATATATCGTTTCTGTGCCAACAGACCGGCAATGGCAACTTGTCCCACAATAGGAATGAAACGGCTCAAAATAAGAACGATACCGCAGGAATAGTTCCAGAACCATGTGTTATCGCTCAAACCTTCGAAACCAGAACCGTTATTGGCAGCACATGATGTATACTCGTAAAGCATCTCGCTCAATCCATGGAATCCCGGGTTGTTCAACCAACCACCTTCACTGGCCACAAATGCTGGTGCATGAGCATATAAATAACATGCAAGTGCCGTACCTACGAGAATGACAAAGGGGTGAAGCAAGGCTACAATAGAAGCAACTTTCATTTCCCGGGCTTCGACCTTATGACAAAGGAATTCGGGCGTACGTCCCACCATCAGACCACTGATGAAGACGGCAATGATAATGAAGGTAAAGTAGTTCATCCAACCCACGCCGACACCACCGAACCAAGTATTGATCTGCATATTGAGCATTTCGATCATACCAGATAGCGGCATTGTCGAGTCGTGCATACCATTTACCGAACCATTCGATGTTACAGTCGTTACAACACTCCACAAAGCTGTACCTCCTGCGCCCAAGCGTATCTCCTTACCTTCCATGCTACCATGCTCTTGAGCAATACCCATATCATCGATACGGGGGTTGCCACCCATCTCCTGAGAGACGTTGATAATCACACCGATAAGGAATGCAGCAAACATGACTCCATATATGGCATAACCCAATTTTTTACGTCGGATATAAAACCCAAATGCAAAAGCCATTGCCATCGGAATAATAAGAATAGAACAGCATTCAAAAATATTCGTCAAGTATGTCGGGTTTTCAAGCGGATGCGAAGAATTGACTCCGAAGTAACCACCACCATTCGTTCCCAACTGTTTGATAGGAACAATAGCTGCCGTAGGTCCTTGCGAAACCATCTGGGTCTCTCCTTCAAGGGTCGTAATCTCCATTTTACCGTCAAATCCCATAGGAGTACCTTCTGTTATAAGTACGATACCTACGATAAGCGACAGAGGCACGAGAATACGAGTACAGCTCAATACAAGGAATTTCCAAAAGTTTCCTATCGTTTTCGTAGTTTTGGCAGCGAGGGCTTTCATGATACCAGCCATAGCCGCCATACCGGTAGCAGCGGTAATGAATTGGAAAAGCATGATAACAAACAGCTGGGTGAAATAAGTCAAACCACTTTCACCACTATAGTGCTGCAAGTTACAGTTTACCATAAATGAGATACATGTATTAAAAGCCTGGTGGCAGGTCTGTCCGATATTTCCGTCGGGATTAAGAGGCAGATACCCCTGACTTACCAACAAAACCATACCCCATACAAACCAGAATAAATTGACCATCAACAAAGCACGTAAGAATTGTTTCCAGTCCATCTCTTCTTCGGGGTTGATTCCCGACAAACGATACATCAATCTCTCCACCGGTTTCATAAAGTCGAGAACGGTTTTCTCTCCTTTATATACCTTAGCAATATATTTTCCCAGGGGATAGCTCAACAGCAACAAAATAACGATTTGAGCTACAACACCTAAAATTTCTGTATTCATAGTTACATTTTTTTACCTTACCTATTCTGTTCTTAAAATTTCTCGGGCTTGATGAGGACATACATCATATAGATGAACATCACAACTGCCACAATAAACAATGCTGTGTACATAAAATCTCCTTTTTTACATTTTGTCAAACCAATCTATACATTTGTAAAATAGCCAGAAACAGAGTATTCCACTCAATAGGCATATTAAAAAACCGATTACTTCCATAGTACTTTTTCTTTTTTAGATCATACATAATAATTTTTTGGTTGTTCGATATTATACCAAAAGTATGCCACAAAGACGAAGAAAATCACAAGCAACTAATTTAAAGCCTCTTATAAAATAAAAACAAGAAAAATCATCGGTATAAAACCTTTCCATTTTGAAAAAACAGATTTCAAAACGAAAAACAAACAGGTATACCTATTCGGAAAACAAAAAAATTCTGCTAATCAGAAAACTGCCAAGAAATAAAAAAAATCGAGAAAATCCCGCATGAGCCGGTTTTCCCGATAAATAAAACGATATAAAAAACAAATACTAATTATTAAGAACAATCTTATACTCTTCGATCTTACGATAGAGAGTCGTCAAGCCAATCTTCAATAAACGGGAAGCCTCGGTTTTATTTCCTTTGGTGTACCGCAATACTTTCTCGATGTGGCGACGCTCCGCTCCCGCCAATTCAAACTCGTTTTGCGGCAAATTTTTCTGAGAGGAAGAGAATGACTGTATTTCAACAGGAAGATCGCTTAACGTCAAATAGTCATCGCACACGATGATAGAACGCTCTATCACATTTCGCAATTCCCGTATATTACCCGGCCATGAATAAGTAGATAGCGCAGACAAACATTCGGGTGTTATGCCCTCGACTTTACGTCCCATTTTTTTACTATAACGCAATAGAAATTCTTTTACAAGAATTTCTACGTCTCCCATACGCTCTCTCAATGGAGGCAATTCGATATGAAAAACCGAAAGACGAAAAAACAAGTCTTCCCGGAAAGTCTTATTTTCAATTTCCTGCTTCAAGTTGCGATTCGTCGCTGAAATAATCCTCACATTTACTTTCGTCGGTTTGGTATCTCCTATCTTCAAATATTCACCCGACTCAAGTACCCGCAAAAGTTTAGCTTGCAATTCAAAAGCCATCTCACCGATCTCATCGAGAAAAATCGTTCCGTTATTGGCTTCTTCAAACAAACCTTTCTTATCTTTCACCGCTCCGGTAAACGCCCCGGCTTTATGACCGAACATCTCACTCTCCAACAATTCTTTGCTGAATGCTGAACAATTGACTGCAACAAAAGGTTTCTTGCTCCGTCCGCTATTATTATGAATCGCTTGGGCAAACACTTCTTTTCCTGTCCCGGTTTCTCCTGTCAATAAAACCGGGACATCGGTTTTAGACACTTTCTCTGCTAAACTAATAGCCCGTTTCATACAGTCGGACTGTCCCAAAATAGAATCGAAAGAACATTCAGAATCGGACTTCGATGCCGAAGCCGACTTCATGCGTTTATGAACCTCGTCCATCGCCCGGCTGATGATAGGTATAATCTTGTTGTTGTCGTCACCTTTGGTTATATAATCGAACGCTCCGTTTTTTATCGCCTGTACGCCATCGGGAATATTTCCGTGAGCCGTCAACAATATTACTTCAACATCGGGAGTAACAGCCTTGATACTTTTTACTAATTCAACACCATTCCCGTCAGGTAAAAAAACATCGCACAAAACCAACTGTGGTCTACGCAAAGTCAATTGCTTCATACCCGACGTACAATCATCGGCCTGAAATATCTCATACCCTTCCAACTCCAGCATACGAGCCAGAAGTTTACGTATCGTCGGTTCATCGTCGATTATCAATATTCGATTATCCATACTCGTAACTTACACCTCAAAGATATTTTTTATTTACCAAGAGACCGGATATTGACTCTCTTTTCTGTGGACAAAATTACATATATTTCCATGATATACAAAAACAGTCTCTCCCTACACGTCTGCCTCTTCATGCTTTCGACGGCGATCTGCTAAAATATCGGACATATTATCTTTGGCCCATGTAATCAGAGAATCGACATAAGGCAATAAAGAAACAGCGCGTGCTGTCAACGAATACTCCACTCGTGGCGGTACTTCGGCAAAAACCTCCCGTTTCACATATCCATCTTCTTCGAGCGTGCGTAAAGTTACCGTCAGCATTTTCTGTGAAATATCGGGTATCCTCTTCTGCAACGCATTAAACCGCAACAAGGGTTCCCGACTCAATACATAAAGAACCAATAACGACCACTTATCGCAGATACGGGCGAGTATCTTGCGAATAGGACAATCGGGATAAATTTCATTTTGCATTCCTGTTCTGACCATAATTTTCAAAACTTCTTTTCATTACACTACAAAAGTAACTAACACACTCCAAATAAGCAAGGACAAGATTGCCATTACTTAAATAATATTAAAAAGATATTCACAAATTCTTTATAGTCAATAATAGTTTCATGATGGTAACTATCTGAATACAAAGTAACTTCTTGGACAACTAAAAAAACAACTCCATATTTGCATTCGAAAAGATACAAACAATCTTTTATATAGTAATACTGATTATCAAATATTTGTATTTATGAAAAATGTAGTATTGATTGGAGCAAGTGGTTTTGTTGGAACTGCAATCCTTAATGAGTTATTAAACAGAGGCAACAAGGTTATAGCAATAGTTCGTAATCCCGAAAAGATTACAATTAGTAACTGTAATTTATCCGTAGTTAAAGCAGATGTTTCTGATGTAAAAACGATAACTGACACTTGTAAGGGAAAAGATGTTGTCATCAGCGCTTATAATCCCGGTTGGACAAATCCTGCCATTTACGAAGAAACGTTGAAAAATTATCCATTAATCCTTAAAGCTGTAAAGCAAGCCGGTATTAAGCGGCTGTTGTGTGTCTGTGGTGCAGGTACTTTATTCTGCGCACCGGGACTTAGAGTGGTAGACTCGGGAGCAATTCCTGCTGAAATTATGAGTGGTGTGAAGTCTTTAGGAGAATTTTACCTGAATACATTATGCAACGAAAAAGAAATCGACTGGGTATTCTTCTCACCAGCTGGAACTCTCGAGCCAGGGAGGCGTACCGGAAAATTCCGTTTGGGCAAGGATAACCTTATTGTTGATGAAAATGGGAACAGCCATATTTCGGTAGAAGATTATGCGGTTGCCATGGTAAATGAAATGGAACAGGCAAATCATCATCAAGAACGTTTTACTATCGGTTACTAATTAAAATATAGAACTTATGAAGAGTGTATTTTTATGCTTATTGGCTTTTGTATCAATAATAGCACAAGCACAGACAAAAGGCAGTTTTGATGTGTTGGATTTAGGCAGTTTCAAACTTCATGTATATAATACAAATGATGCACTTGGAGACGTAAGCTACATTATAGAGAGCAAGACTGGGCTTGTTACTTTGGAACAGCCGCTGTTTAAAGATAATGTGTCGGAATTTGACACTTATGTGGTTTCATTGAGCAAACCTGTACAGAAAATCATCACCGATTATCATGTAGGCGGAACGGGAAATCATGATGTTGTAATGATTGAGGGAATGCCGGATTTTGTCAAAGGCACCATTTATGGAGGTATGATGAAAAACTTTGCGGAAACATTTGGAAATGCCATTGCCTCTATGCCAACAGGGAAAATAGAAGAAATCCCCATGGGAAGTACTCAAAATTGGAACGGCATCAAATTTGTCTTTCAAAAAGGGGCTTCAACCGATTTTCCCGCAGCAAGCATCATTATCGGGAATAAAGTCTACTATACACACTGGAGTCCGACAAAAGCACACATCAGCCATTTACAAATATCATCTTCCTCGGCTATTGATGCTGAAATACGAGAAGCCGAAAACGCACTAAACTCCGATTGCGAAATTTTTATCGGTGGCCATGGGAATGTATCGAACAGAGAATGTGTCATTTTCAAAATCAACTACTTAAAAACATTGAAGAGCCTCTTGTCCAAAGATAAAAAAACTTTTATCGAAACCTTGAAAAAAATATATCCCAACCTACCGGGAGAGACAGGCCTTGCTGACTTGGCGAATTCCATATACCAATAATTTAAATGTCAAAGGCTTAGCCGGGTCGGTTAAGCCTTTGACATGAAAGATATATCCCATTATTATCCCAAAGTATCTTCTACTTGTCAATTGAAAGTGCTCTAAAAACAGACTAAATCTTAAAACTTTATATCTTCTCTCTTGTTATATAAGAAATGAATATAACAATCACAAAAGAAAGAAGATTATGAAAAAAATGATGTGGGGAGTTCTCTCCTTATTCCTGCTAACCGTTTCTTGTTCGAAAGATAACACAGAAATCATAACCGACCCGTCTACACCCAAATTGGTAACGCCTCAACTGCGAGCTTTTGTAGACAGTCCGTTAGACCCCAAAATTCCCATGACCGGTATACTCGAAGTATTCCCATGTAAAACAGGTACTTCAATCTACTTCGGGAATTATATAAATAACAAATTGACTGTTTTCAACGGTTTTTATCCGATTGAAGATGGACATATTTATGAAGGTTTCAATCGGCTTTTATCTCTGCCCGAACAGACCTACAACATGGTCTACTGGGGAACACCTGTATATGAAGACCCGATATACAGCTCCCCCTCTATTGTAACTCCGGGTTTGACGATCGGTGCCGATTTGTCATCTCTCTATCTAACCCTTCGTAAAAACATCGAAGAAGACACCTATAACCCGGTTTATGACTTGGTATACGCTGTCGAAGAAACCGATATTACCTATGAAGACCTCAGTGCTTCTCTGAAAAGAGTAGTAGCCGGCTTAAAAGTATCCGTTACAACTGACGATTCGAGCGCATTCAGTCCCAACATAACGAATATGGAAATCCGCATAGGTGGCATAGCAGAAAAACTCAATTACTATACTGCGGAACCAGAAAATAAAACGAAAACTGTCAAATTCGAATTAGTACGTTCAGAAGACGGAAAACAGATGACCAACGGAACCGTTATGCTCTTCCCCTCGGCCAACAATCCGAAACTCGAACTACGGATTACCCTCAAAGACGGTACTGTACGCATCTTAACAAAAAATATAAATACAACCCTTTCCGCCGATACCCGACTGACATTGAATATCGTTCTCGGAGATATCATCATCGGTGAAGGTTCGGGAAATTTCACTATCGAAGGCTGGAATGAAACCAGTGAAACGATAGAATTCCCTATCGTATATTGATATCTAACGTCAAAAGTGGTTTTCTATCTTATCGCATGTTGTAATGACATGCGATTTTTTTGTAACGATTTTTCCTTACAACAACCCGACCTCAGTCCCGTTTTTACTAATAGTTGACAAAAAAATAACAGGAAACTTATCTCCCCTACAAACAGGCCCTTGCAAAGATGCAATTTCTTTTTCCACAAATAAAAAAGGCGGTTAAAAAACCGCCTTTGTGATCCGCCTGGGGCTCGAACCCAGGACCCCAACATTAAAAGTGTTGTGCTCTACCAGCTGAGCTAGCGAATCATCGCATCGGAAAAAGCATTGTTTTTCTCAAATGCGTGGCAAAGGTATGGCTTATTTTGGATTATACCAACTTTTCAGCAAACTTTTTATGTGTTAAAAAATATTACATATCAATATCATTCTCATTTTCAATATCTTTTTGAGGAGAACACACTTTGACATCTTCCCTTAAAATATACCGTTCGTAATACGATTGCAGTAAGGTTGTCAGCGGCAATGCTATAATCATGCCTATAAGTCCCAACAAAGTTCCCCATATCGACAACGACAACAGAATAATAGCCGGATTAAGACCCATGACATGCCCCATAATACGGGGAACGAGTATCATGTCTTGTATGATCTGCACCACAACAAACACAATGATACAACCAATCACAAGCCACCAAAAACTCTGTCCGGGCTCAACCGATTTCAACAAACATAGCAATAACGTGGGCAGAAAACCTACGACTTGCAGATAAGGTACCATATTGAGCAACCCGATGAAAAGGCCCAATAATATAGCAAGAGGCAAACCGACGATCGAGAAGCCTATACTGAAAAGAATCCCTACCAAGAAAGCGACACAAGCTTGTCCGCGAAAATAACGATTCATGCTTTCTTTCACATCATCGAATACTTCCAGCGTTTTCGCCCTATAACGATTGGGTATAAGTGCTTTGAATCCCACGATGATTTTATCATAATCGAGCAATATAAATATCAGGTATAGGAATACAATGAGCCAACCGATAATATTGATAATCTGATTGACCGAACCGGTAAGCACCGTCCATAAATGCGTCGCTGTTTTTTCTATAAGCTCACGCCAATCCTGCGGATTCATCGCTTCGGCAATCTTGGTAAAATCGATCCTCTCCTGCAAATACGTATGCCAGCTTTCGGGTATAAACGGAGTTATCGATGCTCCATGGGAAAGATAATCGTGTATCAAAGTCCGCATTTTGGTAGCTTCCTCCACTATACCTGGCATGATAAGCCAAATAAATAAAGCTATAATCCCAATGACGGAAAGAAGTGCCAGAAATATGGATATGATACGTATCTTCACCCGACACCGATACTGAATGAACTCGACAAAAGGATTGATAAGATAAGCCAGCAACCACGCGACAAGGAATGGCAGTAACGCGTTTTTAAGCAGCCCTATCAGATAAAAAACCGCAACAATCGCCACTACCGTAAACAAGATACGAATCACACGATCGAATGTAAAGGGTTGTCGAACCGATTTCATAATAACGTCATCAATTTATAACATATCGTTTTCTTTCAAAAAAACAGATATACCTGTCTATTGGACAAAAATACACAAAATACCTGCAGAATTTACATTCAGACTCTTTTTTCGGACAAGATTTATTATTTTTGTCGATATGAGAAATCTATACCTGTTCCGACCGCCGATCTTACGACCGATCGTCATATTTGCAATCATTCTCCTCTTCTCGGGAATGCAAACGATAATCGCCCAAAACGTACTCTCCATAAAACCGATCGGAGGCGAAAATGCTGTATCGGGAATATGCGTCATCGACATCGAGACGGGTGATGTCGTCGCCGCTCATCATTCCGAACATTTTTTCATACCGGCTTCGACACAAAAACTCATCACTGCGACAACCCTCTTGCTCTGTTATACACCCGGGCACCGACTCTCCACCCAAGTTTACCACGATGGGAAGATTTCCCCACGAGGGCGGTTACACGGAAACCTTTATATACGGGGTTGCGGAGATCCATCGTTGGGTTCGCAATACAGCGACGTCTCGCCCGATACCTTTATCCGAGAAGTCGTGAAAGCGGTAAAATCGGCGGGAATACGCTCTATCTCAGGACAAGTCATTGCCGATGATCGGGCAATACCCGACAATCCTGTCGTCAGCAAATGGTTATGGGAAGATGTTGGGAACTATTATGCCGCAGGATGTTACGGCATCAATTATGCCGATAACCGCTTCGCTGCAACTTTTCGTACCGGAGAGTCCGGAAGCCGGCCCACACTGCTCGAAATAACTCCTGAAATAAAAAACCTACGCATCTACGACTACTTGTCGACCAACCGTTCGGGACGAGACAGCGCCTATATCTACGGAGCTCCGTATGAATATACACGCCGCATATACGGCTCTTTACCGGCAAATCGAGACCGATTCACCATCAAAGGCGATCTGCCCGACCCACCGCACCATCTTGCCCGACAACTTACCGAGGCACTACGCCGCTCGGGAATAAAAGTACAGCACGAAGCAACCACGGCACGTATTTTGCATGAAACGGGAAAAGCACTTGCCCCCTACGACCCCGGCAAACCCGTTCTACTTACATACTACTCTCCTGCTCTCGTAGACCTGCTGCGGCATACCCTCATCGAAAGCGACAACCTCTACGCCGAATCTCTTTTACGGCAAGTAGAATTGGCAAGCCACCCGACGGCGACACTTTCGGGTAGCATCGAAGCCATGAAAAACATTTGGAAAGAAAAAGGATTTCCCATCGACGATGCCATTCTTTACGACGGCTCGGGACTGTCTCCGCTTAACCGTATTACACCGCTTATGATGTGCCGCCTATTGGCCTATGTTGCCGGTAACGGAGAAACGGGCAACATACTCTTCGACCTCCTGCCCCGACCGGGAGAGGGAACCCTCAAACGGTTTATGGCCGATTCGGAACTGGCAACGTCTTTCCGACTCAAAAGTGGGAGTATGACGGGCGTACAATGTTATGCGGGCTATTATAAAGGGAAACGCACTTATGCCGTCGTCGTAATGGTCAATCACTTTTCCTCTCCAAGAGCCCGGGTACAAAAAGAGGTTGCAGACACGCTCACCCGCTTGTTCTATTCGCTCGAAAAAACAGCCGATAAAAAAACAACATCGACACAAAAAATATGATAAAGACCCTTATTCTCGACTTCGACGGGACTTTGGCCGATACACAAGCATGTATCGTCGCTTCTGTGCAAAGTACACTGAATGTTTTACGGCTACCCTCCGTACCCCAAGAAGAAATCATATCGCGCATCGGTCTTCCTCTACGCACGGTACTCACCGAAGGCGCTCACATTCCAACCGGGACGTTACTCGAAAAATCCGTCGACATATACCGCCAACTTTTCGATGAGATAAGTCCCCGTACCGCACATCTTTTTCCTCATGTAAAAGAAACGCTCACCCGATTGCACGACGAAGGTACAACTCTCGCCATCGCCTCTGGAAAAAGCAGACGGGTATTGTTGCAAATGATGAAAGATTTCGACTTGCTGCCCTTAACGGGAACTATCGTTTGCGACGATGATGTTACTCACAAAAAGCCTGCACCCGACATGGCATTGAAAGTATTGAGCCTGACAGATACACTTCCTGCCGAAGCCATAGTGGTCGGAGATACGACATTCGATATAGAAATGGGACGTGCGGCCGGCTGCATGACCTGCGGCGTTACTTACGGAAATCACAATCGGGATATTCTGAAATCGTCCAGAGCCGATTTCCTTATCGACAACTTTTCTCAATTATATCCGCTCGTTTTCACGAAATAAAAATTTTTCAGCACTTTAATTCCGATAGAAACATCGTTCTGCATTCGATATGACGAACAGAGGCCTCCCGACAAGGGGAGGCCTCTGCTTTATTCCACACACCGAATCGGCATCAATCTTATTGATGTTCGAGACGAAGTGTTTCGGTCGGTTGGTCGCATACCTCGGTAGGCCCGAAATACTGAATAGGACCGGGATATACATAACACGTTTCTCGAGCCCATTGCTTACGCTGAGACACAAAATATTTGAAAGGAGCTCCGTCGAGTTTCACCAAAGCCTTTTGTATCACAGGTTTCATCTCTCCGTTACGACGTTCCATATTCATCATCATCGTAACAGGCACGCCTCCGGCAATCCACTCTTCGGCCGGACGAGTCGTATTGCGTACCGACGACATATAACCCGTGCGGCCTTCACCGATAAGCATGGCCGCCGTATATCCCAACGAATAGCAATAGTCGGCATCGAAATTAGAGGGCGCTGCACAACGGCCTTCATATCCGAAAAAGTGAGTCTGAGTCGCAAATTTTCCAATATAAGTACCTTCGGCTTTCATCTCGGCCAAACGACGTCCCACCATTTCGGCTAATAATTTTTCGGTCTCAATAAGCGAAACTTGTACATTTCCATGCGGATCCCGATCGAGCGTAAGTTGACGGGCGACAGCTTCGGGCAACGTCGAATATATTGCGGCATTCTCGGGCGAAAGGTGTTTTGTAATATAATTGATTTGTTCCGATTTACGCACCATAGCATACTCCGAACCGTTCATCGCCAGAAAATCGTTCAACTCCGAAATAAGTTTCTTCATCGCCGGAATAAACTCGATAAGACCTTCGGGTATCAATACCGTACCGAAATTACTACCTTCGGAAGCCCGCACGGCAACAGCCTCGGCAATACAATTTACAATATCGTCGAGCGTTTGCTGTTTTGCTTCTACCTCTTCCGATATAAGACAGATATTCGGTTGAGTCTGCAACGCGCATTCCAATGCGATATGGGAAGCCGAACGTCCCATCAACTTGATAAAGTGCCAATATTTTTTTGCGGAATTGCAATCCCGCTGAATGTTTCCGATTACTTCGGAATATACCTTGCACGCCGTATCGAATCCGAACGAACTTTCGATCATTTCGTTTTTCAAATCACCATCGATGGTTTTAGGACAACCTATCACCTGCACGCCAGCCCCTATCTGTTTGTAATATTCGGCCAAAACGCAAGCATTGGTATTGGAATCGTCTCCGCCGATAATGACCAATGCTTTTATATCGAGATCTTTTAAGATTTGAAGTCCCTTATCGAATTGTTCCTTAGTTTCGAGCTTGGTTCTGCCCGACCCGATGATATCGAATCCTCCCGTATTACGATATTCATCGATAATATCGGAGGTAAGTTCCATATATTTATGATCGATAAGCCCGGCCGGTCCCAAAAGGAATCCGAACAGCCGGGAACCTTGATTCATTTTCTTGATGCCATCGAAAAGACCGGCTATGACATTATGGCCACCGGGAGCCTGTCCGCCCGAAAGGATCACACCGACATTAATAGCCGGATAACTTTTTTCTTCACCATCGGCCTCAAATGTCAAGACTGGCATTCCGTAGGTATTCGGGAAAAGGGCGGCAATCTCTTCCTGATTGGCAACAGATTGCGTCGGTGCTCCCTCTTTGATATGTACCGTTCCTTTCAGCGACTTGGGCAATTTGGGCTGATATGCGGCACGAGCCACCTGCAATGCACTCTTTTTCATAGATATTCTTTTTTAATGAGTTAACCTGTATTTATAAAAATGTCTTACAAATATGCGTTTTTTTTTCTTGATTGCCAAATATTAATGCTCGATTTACAAAAAATCGATTACTCCCACATTTTCCGGTTTCCGGAATATTGCCTGATTAGGAAAAAAAACATACCTTTGCTTCGACTTTTTCCGACACGTTACTGTATGCGGGAAACGAAACACCGAGACAGTCGCCATAGGTACCAAGAGTGCACATATCAACAATTTAACGAATTCAAGACACATTATATTATCCAATTAAAACCAGAGCATTATGATCTATTCACAGGAAGTAGAACACATGTGTGTTGTTAAGAAAGGCCCCAACCACGGCCCCGCACCTATTCCCGAAGAAGGGAAATGGGTAAAAGCCAAAGAAGTCATCGACATTTCGGGTCTGACCCACGGTGTAGGCTGGTGCGCCCCCCAACAAGGAGCTTGCAAGCTGACACTCAACGTCAAAGACGGAGTCATACAAGAAGCACTCGTCGAGACCATCGGTTGTTCGGGTATGACCCACTCGGCTGCTATGGCATCGGAAATACTCCCGGGCAAAACCATTCTCGAAGCCCTCAATACCGACCTCGTTTGCGACGCCATCAACACCGCCATGCGCGAACTGTTCCTCCAAATCGTTTACGGTCGTTCTCAATCGGCATTCTCCGAAGGTGGCCTCATGATCGGCGCAGGTCTCGAAGACTTGGGCAAAGGCCTCCGCAGCCAAACGGGAACTCTTTACGGAACTCTCGCCAAAGGCCCCCGTTACCTCGAAATGGCCGAAGGTTACATCAAAACCCTCGCCCTCGATAAAAACGATGAAATCTGCGGTTACGAATTCGTTCATCTGGGCAAATTCATGGATGAAATCAAAAAAGGTACCGATGCCAACGAAGCCTTGAAAAAAGTAACCGGTACCTACGGACGTTTCACCCAAGAGGCCGGTGCAGTAAAATACATTGACCCACGTAAAGAATAATAAGGAGGACAGACAACTATGATAAGAGAAGTAAAATTCGAGAGCCAAGAGCGTCGTATCAAACAAATCATCGCAGCTCTCAACGAAAACGGCATCAAAGACATCGAAGAGGCAAACGCCATCTGCGAGAAATATGGTCTCGATCCTTATAAAACATGCGAAGAAACACAACCCATCTGTTTTGAAAATGCCAAATGGGCCTATGTAGTAGGTTCGGCCATCGCCTTGAAAAAAGGCTGTAAAAATGCTGCCGAAGCTGCCGAAGCCATCGGTATCGGATTGCAGGCATTCTGCATTCCCGGTTCGGTTGCCGATGATCGTAAAGTAGGTATCGGACATGGTAACCTCGCCGCCCGTTTATTGCGTGAAGAGACCAAATGTTTCGCATTCCTCGCCGGACACGAATCGTTCGCCGCCGCCGAAGGTGCTATCAAAATCGCAGCAAAGGCAGACAAAGTTCGTAAAGAACCGCTGCGTTGTATCCTGAACGGTCTCGGAAAAGACGCTGCTCAAATCATCTCGCGTATCAACGGTTTCACCTATGTACAAACCCAATTCGACTACTATACGGGCGAACTGAAAATCGTTCGCGAAATCGCCTACTCCGACGGTCCCCGTGCCAAAGTAAAATGCTACGGTGCCGATGATGTGCGCGAAGGTGTTGCCATCATGTGGCACGAAGGCGTTGAGGTATCGATCACGGGTAACTCAACCAACCCCACCCGTTTCCAACACCCCGTAGCCGGAACCTACAAAAAAGAACGCGTGTTGGCCGGCAAACCGTATTTCTCGGTCGCTTCGGGAGGCGGTACGGGTCGTACCCTTCAC
>OJMI01000729.1_pt1 | contig 41668 bp, 43 predicted proteins | sample 1597131 | NCBI WGS metagenome assembly OJMI01 (sample SAMEA2452116, study PRJEB22498) | human gut metagenome | reverse complement strand
TGGAACAGCCATCAAGTAATAAATTAACCAACCAAAGTATAGCAGATTTGCCCGGCAAGGGCAATCTGCAAGCCACAAATAATGTGGAAAATACAGTAAAATCAGCAAATAAAAAGAATCCAGATGATTTGGAAACAGTTTCTATGATGGAATTATACGATACCGCATATCCACCCAAACTGCCGATTGTAGATGGACTTCTGTATAACGGAACTTACCTGTTTGTGGGTTCACCGAAAATCGGGAAAACATTTTTCATGGCACAGATCGGGTATCACATCAGTAAAGGACTTCCATTGTGGGGCTTTTCAGTCAGACAGGGAACGGTTCTCTATCTGGCACTGGAAGATGATTATGCAAGACTACAGAAGCGATTATCACAGATGTTTGGAATGGAAGGCAGTGAGAATTTTTATTTCGCTACAAAATCCAAATCGCTTAATGACGGACTGGAAAGACAGCTTGTAACGTTTGTGACAGAGCATAAAGATGCAAGATTGATTATCATTGATACTCTTCAGAAGGTTCGAGAGGTCGGTGGAGATAAATTCAGTTATGCTAGCGATTACGAGATTGTAACAAAGCTGAAAGCATTCAGTGATAAATATGGGATCTGTTTTCTGGTAGTGCATCATACAAGGAAAATGGAATCTTCCGACAGTTTTGATATGATTTCCGGCACGAATGGTCTGCTGGGAGCTGCGGATGGAGCGTTTGTTATGCAGAAAGAAAAGCGTACAGATAATAAAGCAGTTCTGGAAGTGGCAGGGCGTGACCAGCAGGATCAGAAACTATGGCTGAACTTTAACCGGGAGAGATGTGTCTGGGAACTTACCAAGACAGAAACAGAACTTTGGAAAGAACCAGAAGATCCATTATTGGAAAAAATCAAAGAACTTGTGACAGAAACTACGCCAGAGTGGGCAGGAACAGCAACAGAGCTTGTGGAAGTATTGCAGGTGGAAATGCAGCCGAACGCGTTATCACGAAAATTAAATGTCAGCCTGGAACGACTGATTCTGGAATATGGAATCCAGTATAAAACAGAGCGGGGACACGACGGAAGAAAAATTAGATTAAACTTTGTCGGAAAACAAGCGTGACGATATGTGACGGTTGTGACGGTATTTTCTATAGCGTGACGGTAGTGAAAATATCGTCACTATCGTCACGACCGTCACGGAAAGGAGAAACATGGAAAGAAAATCACAGGTACAGATCCCCAAAGATTTATTACTGGCATTGTTCCAGTATCATCTTGCCGGGAACGAGGAATATCTGCCGGAGATAGAAAAAGCATTGATGGAAAAATTAGACAGTATGGTAAAACGTCAGTTATATACAACATTCAAAACAGCACCAACCGAAGAAGAACGGGAAAAGGCAAGACAAGAGTATTTGGATAAGTGCGGAATGCATGAGGACTTTCGATGGTAAAGGTTCTGCTTGATTACCTAATGACAGGAGCGTGGCACGCACCTGTAGATAGCAGACAAGGAGAAAGCAGGGAAGGTGCAGTCGGGAGTTGGCTGGCGAAGTAAGGAGATTTCCCAAAGGGGGCCCTGATTCAGGGCGTCCCTGCGGAAATGATAAATGAAGGGAGAATGACACCATGAGAGAAGGAAGATTAGGTTACAACAGTTATAACAAGAGATATGGCTTGTTATCATCTGACTTATGGATTGATACAGGATTTCACTGCGGAGAATGCCTGGAAGTATTAGTAGATGATCAATGGGGAAAAACCAGAATGGAAATGAATCTGGCGAGAGAATGGTATTTGGTTGGAACACCGTATTGTGGAGATCTGGAGTATGTACGGGCAAGGATACCGGAATAAAGCAGACAGGAAGAGTAATAGTCGGTTTGTTGTTCGTGAAAAAATAAGCCCGGATACGTGCAGAAAAAGAGGGCGGATACGCCCAAAATGAAAAGCGAAAGCCAAGTTGTGGTAGATATAAGAAGCATCTCGCAAAGCCCTCGGCGTTTGAGAGCGAAATACACCCATCGCACAAACTTCGTTTATGCTCTGGGTATTTCGCCCTGCCGGGAGCTATTGTAGCCGGAAACGGCAGTTAGTTCGTAAACGGATGCCGATGCATCCACTCACAAATAATATGGCGGAATTTATTTTGCCGAAGACAAGGAGGGAGTGCCTATCGGAAGAAATTCATTTATTCAAATGACAAAACTAAGCAATGTTAAAGGCAGAATCACTTATGTATCCAGTCATGCAAAACAGGAAAATCTCTATGCAGTTTATGAAACCACAGAACGGAAATTCTGGAGAGAACTTGCAAAGTGTAATCAGGAAGAATTTGAAAAAAGCGGAACAGAAGGAAAATGTATTGAGGCAAGAGAATTGATCATTGCTTTGCCAGAGAGCTTTACAGAATTTCAGCCAGACAGATTGTTGCAACTTTTTACAAATCATTTTAAACAGAATTATGGAACAGAGTGTATTGCTGCTTTACACCACAATAAAAGAAAGACCAATTATCACATTCATTTGATATTTGCAGAACGGAAGCTATTGGATGAACCAATCATTAAGATTGCCAGCAGAAATATGTTTTATGATGAAAATGGAAAACATGTCCGAACCAAGAAAGAGATATTAGGAGAAGATGGCGAGATCCGAGAAGGCTGCAGTATCGTGAAAAAAGGTGAAGTATATGAGAAAAAATTGTTTACAGTGAAAGAGGAACGCTTCAAGAGTAATTCATTTCTGGATGAGGTAAAGCATTCTTATACAGATTTAATCAATATTTACGTGAAAGATGAGAATCAGAAGTTGCAAGTGTTTGAACGTGGCAGTGTTTATCTTCCAACAAAAAAAATCGGAAAAAATAATCCGAAGGCACAAGAAATAGAAGCGGATAACCAAAAACGCCGGGAATGGAACAGAGCTGTTGATATGGCATTGATTAGTGGAGTGCCAGAACCGAAGATAATGGAAGTGAAGCGGAAAGAAATCACGGAGCCGATCAGGGAATCAATTGTCCGGCGTGGAAACAGACCACGACTATTTTCCAGAGTTGTAACGGTGGCTGTTGAGGCATTGGAGTTTTTGATAGCAAGTGTGCTGTTTAAGAAACCCAGGGAAGTGTCAGAACAGACAGGGCGAACGGAAACTGAACACCCAGAGCGTGTTGCTGAAAATATTATGACAGCAGCCAAAGTAACAAAAGAAGAAAAGGCGGAACCGGAACAACCCAAAATGACGAGACTTGCATCAAAGTATCCGAAACTATTTAAAGTGAATAAAGAACTGGAAGATCAAAACGGTGCTATTCAACAGAAACAAAAACAACTCTCTGCAAAGAAGAAAGAACTGTCAGAGGTCACGGGATGGTTTAAAGGAAGAAAGAAAAAAGAATTGCAGAAAGAAATTGATGAACTGAAAAGCCAGATCAGAGATATGAAAGATTACCTTCCGAGGATTGTGCAGAAGATCGGTTATAGAAGTGTACAGGATTTTTTAAAAGATTTTAAGGCTTCTCAAACTGAGTATAGCGAGTATCGAACTGCAATAGCAAAATGGAAGAAAGAAACTAGCAAAGAGCCAGTAGCACATGGTATTAGAGCGAAGCTGGCAGAAAAGAAACAAGAAATACAGAATGAACAGAAAAATAAACAGTATACCCGTCAGAATAAAGACCGGGGAGCAAGATAGGAGGACAATCATGGAGAAACACATTATGGGAGTAAATGGAATTAGCTATACTTTAGGAGAGGACGGTCTGTATTACCCAGACCTGTACCTCCCGGAAGAGATAGAGTATCCGATTGGAAAGTATGGAATGTTGAGAAAGATATATTTGCAGGAGCATCGGAAGGGATTATATCTGGAGTTGGTACTTGCTGGGAAGTTAAATGAGCATCTGTATCAGATTGATGAGGAGTGTAATCAGATGATGGACAGATTAGTGGAGCAGATGAAAGAAAGGCAAGGCGTGACGGAAGAACTGAAGATGCAGGATCAGATGACATGGGTGAGGAGAATGAATAATATCCGGGCTTGTGCGGAGGAGATTGTATATAAGATCATTTTGTATAGATAGATTCGACTGAGCATTCTATGATATTTTATTGAATGCATCAAAAGAAAGTGAGGTACGAAATGATAAACAAATATGGATATGTTCGGGTAAGCACAAAAGATCAGAATGAAGATCGACAATTGGAGGCAATGAAGCAATTAGAAATTTTTGAGAAAAATATTTATGTGGAAAAAATATCAGGAAAGGATTTTAACAGACCAGTATATCAAAAACTGGTAAAAAAATTGAAAGCAGATGATTTGCTTTATATAAAAAGTATTGATAGGTTGGGAAGAAACTACGAAGAAATTTTAGAACAATGGAGAATTCTTACAAAAGAAAAGAAAGTTGATATTGTTGTTTTGGATATGCCGTTATTGGATACTAGAAGAGGCAAAGATCTTATGGGGACATTTCTGAGTGATATTGTTTTACAGGTGTTATCTTTTGTGGCTGAAAATGAAAGAAGTAACATAAAACAGCGACAAGCAGAGGGAATTGCTGTTGCCAAAGCGAAAGGTGTCCGTTTTGGACGTCCACCGAAGCCATTACCAAAAGATTTCCACAAAATATATAAAAAATGGAAAAATGGGAAGATATCGGGTGTAGTTGCCGCAAATGCCTGTAATATGCCGATTTCTACGTTTTTGTATAAGGCGAAGTCTTACGAAAAAGTTGAAAAATAAAATAGAAGAGAGATTACAAAAAGGTGTACTTTTTTGTAAATCGGTATGCTTTACTCTTTTCGAAATATATGAGTTTATTATAACCCTGATATTCCATTTTTTCAATCTATAAAAGAGTTTCTGAAAATATATTTAACTATTATATACACGCAAACCATCAGAAAAAATGCATTCAAAAAAGTACACCTTTTGAAAATTTGAATATCAAGTTCGTTGTAAAGTTATGTTGAATTGAAAAATATTTGAAATATAGAAAAAGTAGTGAAACAGATGAAGAAGAGAAAAAAAGGGTGACAAATAATGAATGAACTTTTGTGTAAAAAAAGAAGTCAGCAAGAAAAAAAGATTATTATTGGTTTTAGTTTATTAGTGATAATTTTTGCCATAGTAATAGTATTTTTGTGGAAGAGAAATGATATCAGTAAGAAAGAGTATAAATATTATATTACATATGATAATCAATTTTTGGATATTGAGAAAAAGTATTTAAATACAGATGGATATATTGAAACGCAAGATATACCCCAATTATTAGATGAAATAGAAGATATAGCTCAAAATGGTATAAAGGAAGGAATTATCAAAGAATACACCAAGGATAAAAATAATATATATATAGAATTTTCGAGTGGTATTAATTATATTTTTATTCCGTATCAGGAAAACAAATTAAATAATGGTACAGGAGGGAAAATAGCTACCATAGAACCAGCAGATGATACTTTCGGAGTGCGAAAAGAAAGACTAATGATGCTTATAGATAAGTATTATAATAAACTCGCATATACGGGGTCATATTTACCAGTAGGAAATGCGAATATGATTAAGAATGCTTTTAATGACATGTATAAATATAATTTATTGTCGTTTGATCCATTAAAATTGACTCCGGAATATGCGTTTTCAAACGATAAAGTCACTGTTGATGCAATGAAAAAATGGGGAGATTACAAAATTATAATTTTTGAAGGGCATGGTGCTTATAATACGAAATTACACTCTTGTTTAGTGACAGGAGAAACGTTCCTTGGTTTTGAAGAATTTTCTAAATATAAAGAAGATATAAAAAATAAAAATATAGTTTTGACGTCTTTTCCACAAATACCCGGTACAAATGTATCATATTCTCCTGTAAGACAATATTGTATTACGAGTCGTTTTATTGATACATATTTAACGCCAATGGATGAGTCATTAGTATTTCTTGGAGCGTGTTCATCTGGAAAAGATGATGTATTGGCACAAGCTTTGATTGATAAAGGTGCAGCTATTGTTTTAGGGTATACAGAAGATACATCTATGGAATATGAAATGATGACAAGAACCATGTTTTTTTATGGCTTAACACAAGTTGATGATAAAGATAAATATATGACGATTTCTCAAGCATTAGATTATGCTAAAAATAATATTGGTTCAGATGATCCATGGGGAGGGAATAATTCAGAATTAGTATGTTTTACAAAGGACAATTTAGAAAAAAAATATACTTTGAATGGTATTGAGCAGGGAGAAGATGATGAGTTAGAAGAAAAGGAAAGTTTTGCAACTGCTTATTATGATGAACGGTTGAAAGAATTGGGAATAGCGGATGAATATATAGAGACTAAATTGGTCACGACAGAAAATCAAGGTGCAAGTACAGTATGTTTGGCTCCATCGGAATCAAAACTAGGAATTATATATAGAAGTATTTCTGATTTTGATAAAAATGGGATTGATGATCTTTTGGTAATTGCACTTAGAGAGTATGACGGTAAAGTTATACTTGATAAATCGGTTTATTATTTTGATAAAGATGGTAATTGCACTCCGTCAGGTAGTTCTAATGATAATCCTATTCAAGGAAAGTGTAATTATTATTTTTATATGGCTGGAGATTATTTGGTATGTATTGAGGAGGATGACATTAGTGGTGATTGGATTGACAATCTTCGTTATGAAGTAATTCCGGAGAAGACACAGATTCATCACGACAAAGTTCATGTTGTAAGTTATGATCCGGGTGCATCTGATAATGGTGAAGGAAAGGGGGAAATTATATATATTAATAAAGATTTTAGATATTCAGATAGTAGTGTATGTTATACGATCGATGATTTGGATGCATATTACGCAATATATAATAGAAATTTTATGTTGTCTTCAGCTGAAAATAGATGTGTTGCTTCCGAAAAAGAAGGATGTGATATTATCAATACTCTATTGAGTGATATACTGGATGGAAATATCGGAAAAATGAAACCAGTATCGTGGGATGAAAGATGGAACGATAGTTTCTTTCCGACTGATGCACCACCTGAAAGTTATGCGATATTAAAAGTTGATGCTTCTCCTTCGTATAAGACAGGCGAAACAACTACAGAAAGTGAAATTGTTATTCGGACAGAATATGTAAGCGGAGATTCAAACTCTAAAAATGAATAAACGTATGTTGTATTAGCTAATTGGATGCAATATATTGAGAAAACTAATGAATGTGAGGAATGAAAGATGAAAAAAATATCAAAAAGTTTATGTTGCATATCATTATTTGTTTTATGTTTATGCTTAAATGCTTGTGGGGCGAGTAAGAAAGAGCCAGAAGATGAAATGATAAAAGAGGATTTGATAAGAGAATTATCTTCTTATGACGACAGATTAAGTTTTAATGAATACTCTGTTGAAAAAAGTTTGACAGAAGATAAAGAGTATACAGCAACATTGATTGTTTCAGCTAAAAATACTTTTTCGGAACATCAAGTAACTGCGGAGGTAAAGTATGTGTTATATGATCAGGGTTGGAAAATTGAAGAATGTCAATGGACAAATGATGTATATACGGTTGTATCATATCCAACAGTTGATGAAATGTCTGAATTGATTAAAGATTCACAAGAGTTGGTGCAAAGCGGGCTGAATGAGCAACAAGATGTAAGTGTACAGCCTAATGGAAATAGCTTGACATGTGAAGGCGTAATAGAGAAAAAAGATAATCCGTACTATACATATAAAGGGAAAATACTTACTTATTGGGATTATAATGCAAACGCAGATGCGTGGAAATATTCAAATACTGAGACTGGTGAGTCCAAGTGTGAATTAACATCAGCATTACAGTTAGATGGAACTTGGGAAAGTATGAGTAAAACACGTGAAAGTGATCCTTCGACTTATATAACTGTTTCAAATTATGACATGAATAGTTTGGATATAAGTAGTGAGATGTTTAATACAAATACAGTACACGCTCAATTGGAAGAGTGTAGTCTTTCGGAATATGGCGTTTGTAACGTGATTTATAAGGGGAATGGCTTATCATATAGTTTGAATGACGGTACTACAAGAGAAAATATAGATTTTACTGTTTGTGTACTTATAGGAAAAGATTTTATTCAATTACAGTTACAGATAGAAGATCCAGAACATCAAGATTTGACAGACGATATTGCGGATATTGAACGCAAATAATTTTTGGATATTTCAAATTTGATGAAAGACACTTATTGTATTAGATAGAGTATCTGTCTGGAAAAAAGATATGTTGTATTTACAGCAATAAGGGTTGTCAAAGATTGTTGACAAAATTATAATGTAATGGCAACACATTGGCAACAGTAAATCAGTAAGCCAGAATAATATATGTAATTGAGATAAAATATCGGCAGAAAAAGCACGAAACTTAAACAAAAATATTTAAGTTCAACAATGAACGTGCCGAGTTTGAGTAAGAACCACAAGTCTTGGAACCCGCTAAATAAGCGGATTCCGAGGCTTTTCCTTTTTCTTTGCTACTAATTTGCTACTAATAGCAGTGGAAGAAACTAATAATCATGTCTTATATCGTGTAACACTGTTAGAGCCCGGGAGAATCAACCACTCAGAGTCCGATAGAAACAGCCAATTTGAGCTCAACAGAAATAGCCAATGCACCTTGGCTAATTAATCATCAACAGTTATTCAGCCGGATCACTGATTTCTATTGAATAGGTTTTCAAGTTTCGTCCTCGATAGCTTTCTCCCTTCATAAGATAAACGGTAGCAGCATCAAAAGTTCTGTCCAAAGCACAAAGTAACGAATCTTCTTCCCGGAAAAAGTTGTTGTTGACTCCTTAAATTAGCATAATACTGATCTACTTGCCTGTCTCTGGAATGATCTGTATACTGTCATTAGTTTACAGAAAGAAAAAGGTCCCAGAGCACCCTCCGTGACAAGTCGTGTACTCTGAGACCATGGTCAAAAACCATGATTATTATATCAGATTACACACTGGTCCTCAAGGAGGATATCGGTGTTTTTTGTTGAGAGCAGTGAGAACTCCCATTTATGTCCTGTCTGTCAGGGAATGCTCCGTTACAGGGATTCCCGTCCTCGCATCCGCAAAAAGGAGGGCGGAACGAGGGAACGTCTGATGATCCGCAGGTTCCGATGCCAGAACTGTCATAGTTATCACAATGAACTTCCTGACTGTCTTGTTCCCTATAAACATTACGAAGCAGATGTGATTGCTGGTGTTCTGGATGAAGTTATCCGTCCGGAAGACTTGGACTCTGAGGATTATCCGTCCTTCAACACCATGCTCCGCTGGCTTCAATGGTTTCGTGAAAACCTGCAACGTATAGAAGGATATTTACGAACCGCTGGATATCAGATATTAAATCTGGGAGAGGAATTCCTGTTTACTCCAGACTTACTGCTCAACAAGATCAGAAACAGATGTCAAAACTGGCTGGAACATATCCTCCGGCTCATTTATAACAGCGGTGGATTTTTAACACCAATCCGCTGGTAGATTCATGCACCTGCTTTGGTTCGTTTGTCATGGGTGCAGATAGTATAGTGGTCTCATAAGGAGGTAGTTATACTATGAATACAAATGAAACATTGATAAAACAGCAATGGCAGGATCAGGAAGCACTTCACCGGTTCCAGTTGATCTCACCGCTTCTACAGACAGATCTGGATGATGCCAGACGTTTACAGCTCCGCAGAACGATCGCTGATGAGAATAACATTTCTGTCCGAACTCTTTACCGGTATGAGAAAGCATTCGCCGAAAAACAGTTCGCAGGCCTCAGACCAGCTGACCGGGAAAAGCACCGTTCACAGAAACTGCCTGAAAATTTCGAGTTTCTTCTGGAACAGGCGATCCAGCTCCGCAAGGAAGTGCCTGAACGGTCAGTTGCCCAGATCATTTACATTCTGGAAGCAGAAGGTCTTGTGGCACCTGGTATTCTGAAAAGATCGACTCTTGAACGCCACATATATCGGGCGGGCTATGGTCAGAAACAGATGCAGATGTACAAGGAAGCCAGGAACAGCTCTTCCAAACGTTTCTGTAAGCCTCACCGCATGATGCTGATCCAGGGTGATATCAAGTATGGTCCGAAACTTCCCATTGGGAAAAATGGTACAAAGGTACAGACTTATCTGTCCTCTGCCATTGATGACCATTCCAGATATCTGCTTTCCTCCCGATTTTATGATAATCAGGAAGAAGCTATCATTGAGGATACCTTCCATCAGGCTATATCCAGATACGGAACTTTTGATGCCTGCTACTTTGATAATGGAAGTCAGTACATCGCAAAACAGATCCGGTTCTCACTTGCCAGACTTGGAATCCGTGTCATGCATGCCAAACCACGTTCAGGGAAAAGCAAGGGCAAGATTGAAAAGTTCCATCAGGTGGTGGATGACTTCATCCGTGAGTCAAAGCTTAAAAATATCAGGACGCTGGAAGAGCTGAACCGTCTCTGGACAGTCTATCTGGATGAATACTATCATAAACAAAAACATACCGGTATCGTAGAATACTATGAGAGCCTTGGAGCTGCTGTTTCAGCAGAAGGGATCTCCCCACTCCAGGAATGGAACAGGGACAGCCGCCCGCTGACATTCCTTGATGCAGCTGTGGTATCTGAAGCCTTTCTCCATCATGAACAAAGAAAAGTCGACAAGGGAGCCTGCATTAGTTTCCGCGGGAAGCGTTACGAAACGAAACCAGCTTTGATTGGACACACTGTAGAGATTTCTTATGATCCTACATCACCGGAACAGATCACAGTCTCTTATCAGGGGATGGAACCCTTTACCGCAGTGCCGCTTACGATTGGTTCATACTGTAACAAAAGACCGGCTCTTCCTGCTTCCATGCAGGAACAGACCCCTACGACCTCCCGCTTTCTTGATGCACTGGAGGTACGTTATAAACAGAATCAACAGCAAATGGCAGACGCCATTTCCTTTGCTTCCTACCAGAAGGAGGCGAATGACTGATGTATGAAACCTTCTTTGATATGGAACATACTCCGTTTGTACGTGATGTTCCGCCGGAAAAACTGTATGAATCCAATGCATTCCGCGAGACCCTTGGACGATTGTCCTATGTGGCAGACCGGCAGATGTTTGCTGTCGTAACGGCTGATCCAGGATGTGGTAAATCAACATTGATCCGCAGATTTTACTCGGAACTTCCAAAAGAGGATTACATCGTTCTTTATCTGTCGGATTCAAAGCTGACACCACGATGGTTTTATAAGGGGCTGCTGGACCAACTGGGACTTGAATCCCGGTTTTATCGCGGTGATTCCAAACGTCAGCTTCAACAGGAAATCGAGATCATCCGGGGAGTGCAGCATAAGAAAGTCGTATGCATCTTGGATGAGGCACATCTGATTGAGAAGGAGACTTTGGAAGAATTCCGTTTTCTGCTCAACTACAGATTCGATTCCATGAGTCCCATGGCTGTTGTGCTGGTCGGGCAGACCGAACTCTGGGAAAACAAACTAAAACTACAGCGGTATGCTGCTATCCGCCAGCGTATCGATATGTACTGTATCCTGCCACATCTGGACAGGTCTGAAACAGAACAGTATATCGCCAGTCACATGGACTACTCTGGTTGTGCACAAGAGGTATTTACAACCAAGGCATTGGATGAAATTCACAAAGCATCGGCCGGAATTCCGCGTATGATCAACCGGATCTGTGAAAAGGCTCTTATGTATGCATTTCAAAACCAGAAACGCCTGATTGATGATTATATGATCAAGTATGTCGTAGAGCATGAAATGCTTGGGACAATGACTACGTAAACCTTATTGCCGCCTAGCTACAGGCGGCAATCCTGTAAGTGCTAATGACAGGAAGTTAATCAATCTAATGACAGTTCATGCGAACAAGTCAGTGACAGCTCATGAGGTCAGTAACAGGAATCATTAACACTTTTAGTGAATATGGAATTATAGAAAAAGATAGTTTTGAATGTGACTAATAGAAAGATATTTTAAACGTTGAAAATTATAAGCAAAATTTATAAAATGTTGTTACAATGTCCTCAAGTACCACCTGAAATAGGTGGAATTTTAGGAGGAAAAGATTGTGTCATTGAAAAAATGATAATCGATAGAGGAAAAAAATCGTATGTAGGGATAAGATACGTGCCAGATGTTATATTTATAAATAAATGTATAGCTGAATGGGAAGATTTACAGATAGAATTTTATGGAATGTTTCACACACATTTAAGTAGATGGGAAACGTTATCTAATAGGGATAAGGAATATATTGGATGTATAATGAATGCTATGCCAGATCAAGTAGAAAGTTTATACTTTCCTTTAGTATTTCCCCAAGATAAGGTTAAGTTTTTCAAGGCGGTAAAAAGCAATAATAAAATTTGTATTTCGGAAGAAAAGATAGAAATAATTTAATTTATTGAATAGGTGAAAAAATGCCAAAGTGGAAAAGGGAACAATATATGGATGCATCAGGTGCATGGAGAATGCCAGAAGATGATTATATTGATTATTCGGGATGTTGGAGAAAAGCAAATGATTTTTACGTAGATGCATCGGGTGCATGGAGAGCTCCGAATGATGATTATATTGATGAAAGCGGAGCATGGAGAAGACCTGGGGATCAATATATAGATCATTCAGGAGGATGGAGAAACTAAACAATTGATGTTTTATAAAAAGAGGTTTGCTTTTTGAAGCTGATTTGTTATAATACAGTCGTGGCAACAAATTGGCAACAGAAAATCAGCGAGCCAAAATAATATATGTAACAGAGATAAAATAACGGTAGAAAAAAGATAAAAACTAAACAAATATGTTTAAAACTATCTTTGGATTTGCCGAGTTTGAATAATATACAAGAGCCAAGAAACGTTGAATTTACGGCGTTTCTTGGCTCGTTTTTTATTGCGTGACAATAGAATGACAATAATTCTGGAAATTATTCTAAGAGCATTTATTGTTTAGGGTCTTTGGTATAGAAAAGTTTTATTTGTCTTAAATCACTTATTAATTCGTCATATTTATTATAATCACGATAGAGTAAATCTTTTACAATAGGCGTTAATGAAAAGATGAGTGAAAAGATTAGCAATATAAGGACTATTGCTTGAACAGCCATAAAAATCATTTCTTCTTGCGTAGCTGCATCACCAATTTTCTCAGTAACAAATACGATGATAGGAATAATGATTGCACCTAATGTTTTGAGTGGTTTTTTTAATGGTGATAAGTAATCACATTGAATTTGCGCATATTTTGCTTCATCAATTAGCATATCGAGTGAATCTAAATTCTCAATGTTGATATCGAATTTTTTTAAAACATCAATTGTCATATTCATTCGCATTTTAGAATATGGAATATAGTGCTCTTTAAGCATTAACTCAAGATTCCTTTTTCGTGAATCAATTATAAAGAATACTATAAGTGAAAGAAGGCTTAATGTTATTGGAATATATGAAGCCCAAGTTTGTTTAATTAAACACAAAATCCCGCTAAAAGTGGCACCGACAAGAAGAATGATTATAAAAACCTTTCGGTAGAGCGGCAGTTTAGTAAAGGGAATAGTACTTTTGATGCTTTTTAATTCAATTTTATAGCTGATAAATAAATCGCAAAATCTCATATGTATTATGATCCTTTCTTGGTTTGTATTCGCATTAATTTAAAAAAGTAATTTCAATAATTCATATAATAACGATGATAATACGTTTATTATAATAGTACTGATTGAAGTGATGACAAGAGATAAAATAGGTCTTTCTTTTGCAAAATCAATAATTTTGTAAAAAAGCAGTTTTTTAAATTGCTAGAATAATTTTGTAGTTTTTCTATTTTGTCAAGATACCGTTGATAACCAAGTAAGCAAATTTGAATTGTAAATTTTTTCATTTGATAAGTACTCCTTAGTAAATAATAGTCTTTGGTTTAGTACCAATATTTGAATGTTTAATGCACCCAATTATTCCTTCTTCGGTTTTCTTTTCCTTTTCACATAAGAGAAATCCGGAAACAAGTCTTTCAATGCTTCTGCAACTTCTTCATTTTCAAGCATCTCCTGAACCATCATTTGGTCATCATCTGCTAAATTAAGAGATACCGAGTAAGATGCATCACTATCTATCGGATTTGCCGGGAAGCGGATTTCTTTCTTGTAATAATCGCTTTCGGTGATTTCTCCGTCCTCAAGCTTATCTCTTAATCTTGCCCAATATTCAACCATCTTTTTGAATGAATCTAAATCTTCCTGCGGACGAGGTCCGGCACTAGGAAGCCGCTCTTCGAACTTTAATACTACTTCGCCATCCTTTATGGTAGGTCGCAATCCGTAGGCCCATTCCATATCAAACAACACATGGAGTGCACTGAAGATGTTTGCCACATCCGGATCTGACAATGCAAAGAAGCTGATATTAAGACGATTTGCAATATTAAGCAAAGTTGCTTCGTCGGGATAACGGTTTCCTAATTCGTAGTTTCGGATTGTGGACTCATTAAGTCCGCATCGCTCAGCCAATTCCTTTTGGGTAAGTTCGGCTGCGATTCGGAAGTTTCTGATTAAAACGCCTACTCGGCTGGTAAATTTATCGCCCATTACAAAAGCTCCTTCTTTTCAAACTATGTATAGTATAACACTAACAGTGCAAAAATGAAATGTTTTTTGTTAAATGGTATTGACAGTACAAAAAATGAACTGAACAATAAAAACGAGAGAGGAGCTTCCTGTATAATTCAAATATAGGGAATTCCAAGAAAGAAGGTTGAGAAAAAGAAATACCTCAGAGTAAAATAAGATTACTGACTTTGGACGGTTAGTAAAAAATCTTATTAAAACAGTGAGGTATCTATAATGAATTGTAACACACAGAACGCAAAAATTGCATCCATAACTGAAAAAACTTTGATTGTTGGAATTGATGTCGGCAGTGAAACTCATTTTGCCAGGGCATTTGATTGGCGGAACTATAAATATACAAAGAAACCGCTGGAATTCAGTAATACTGAGGCGGGTTTCATGATGTTCAAGGCATGGGTGGAAGATATCGCAGAAAAGCAAGGTAAAACAGCTGTAATTTCCGGAATGGAGCCGACCGGTCATTACTGGTTTGCGCTTGGGAAATTCCTGCAGGACAGCGGGATGAAGCCTGTACATGTGAATCCGCACCATGTCAAGAAGTCGAAAGAGCTGGATGACAACAATCCCAATAAGAATGACCGTAAGGATCCAAAGACGATTGCGGCACTGGTCAATGAAGGACGCTTCTCTTATCCCTACATACCAACCGGTATTTATGCGGAGATCAGGAGCTTATCGAATCTTCGTTTCCAGACGCAGGAAGAGCTAACAAGAATCAAGAATCGAATCGCCAGATGGTTTGCCATTTATTTTCCTGAATATAAAGACGTTTATGGGGATTTAATGGCAGTCAGCGGACGAATGATACTCAAGGAAGCTCCATTGCCGGAGGATATCAGAATACTTGGAGTGAACGGTGTAAACCAGATTTGGAGAAACGCGAAGCTGCGAGGTGCTGGAATGAAGAGGGCAAAGATCCTGGTATCAGCTGCAGAGCATAGCGTTGGAAGTAAGGAAGCACCGGAAGCGGCAAGGATTGAACTGAAGAATCTGCTGAATGACATGGATGTATATGTGTCAAGGATGGAGGAACTGCTCCAAACTATAGAGGAAAAACTGAAGACGATTCCATATGTTGATAAACTGATGGAAATCAAAGGAATCGGATTGATTACAGTCAGCGGATTTATTGCAGAAGTAGGTGACATTGGACGTTTTGATAATCCGAAGCAGCTGCAGAAGCTGGCGGGATATGCAATCGTGGCAAATGATTCCGGAAAGCACAATGGAGAGAGCCGGATCAGCTACAGAGGCAGAAAACGGCTGAGATATGTGCTGTATGAAGCTGCGATATCACTGGTGGGGAAGAATGCTGAGTTTAAGGAAATACATGAGTATTATCGAACCCGCAAAGAAAACCCGTTAAAGAAGATGCAGTCAGTAGTAGCAGTGGCATGTAAGATTATTAGGGTATTCTACACAATCCTGACAAAGGGTGTGGATTATGACCCAATGAAACTGATGAGTGATATCAGAAGGCCACAGTTGCAGGCAGCGTAGTAAGCAGAGACAAACAGGTAATGTTCTGTCACAGTTGAATTGAACTTTCAGAAATAGCTGCGGAGAGTTGAATTCAGCTGTGACAGGAAGGCTGAGAAGTATGAAGACCGAGTCGGGAAAACGTCCGCCGTAAGGTGCCGTGAGGTATTGATACTTAAACAGGTCAGTAAGACTTAAAACAAAAAAGAATGAGCCAGTAGTCGGCAGGAATAATCACCATAGGGCATGACCCTGTAGAGGAGCTAAGCTGACACCCTGGTTATGGACAGGCGGGACGAAGGAAGTTAGGACCCGGCAGAAATGCGGGTGATCCTGGTAGACACGGGAGGTTCGCTGCCGTAGATGGGAGGGTATACACAAGGCCATGTAGAACGAAAATGATGACGTTTTATTTTGTGTACCCCAACCCCTCTATTTTCGTACCAGATACAGAGAAATGTCCATCTTCTTGGCTCATTCATCTGAGATATGGAACTAAAAATCCCTTGAAAAATAAGGAAAAAAGACTTGACTATATAGGGAGGTTGATTTCGGATGGAAAGAACGATTAGTTTTATGAATGGGGAAGGTTCGCTGGGTCACAATACGAGAGCATTTATTACATCAAATGTGGATGCTGACAGAACAAAAGATAATATTACTCTTGTAAATGAAGATTTGAAAATGGTATATCACAAATTGTTTGATGATTCCCTTAAAAAGTATAATGCCAAGCAGAAACGCAAAGACAGGCAGATTAAGAATTATTATGACAAGATTTCAAGAAGCAAGCAGGAGAAACTTTTTTATGAAGTCATTGTGCAGATAGGGAACAGAGACGATACCGGAGTAGGAAGTGATATGGCTAATATTGCTGTTAAGGCATTACAAGATTATGTGGAGCTATTTATTCGTAGGAATCCGCAGCTATATGTATTTGGGGCTTATATCCATATGGATGAAGAGACGCCACATGTGCATATAGATTTTGTACCATTTTCAACAGATAACAAGACAGGGTTAGAAACAAAGAATTCTCTGAAGGGTGCACTTGCATCCAGAGGCTTTGAAAGTGAGGGTAAGGGTAATACCGAATGGCAGCAGTGGTCGGAGGCAGAGAAGGCGGATATTGCCATGATAATGCAGAAATACGGTATAGGTTGGAAGAAACTTGATACACACAATCCGCATTTGTCAGTTCTGGATTATAAAAAGCAGGAGTGCAGCCGGGAAATCAAAGAGCTGGAGCAGGAACTTGAAGATATCGGCGTTGTAATTGGATTAAAAGAAGAACACGAAGCTCAGTTGAACGATGAGATTCATAAACAACAAATGTGCCTGAAAACAGAACGAGAGGAAGCGGAAAAGACCTTAGTGATAGTAACATCCCTGAAAGATAGAATCATGGAAGAAGGGGTTGCACAAGAAAAATATAATAAAGCTTTGGCTGCTGATAGTCAGGAATTGGAAGATATTATTGCAGATAAAAAGAAACAGTTGGCAGATGTGCAGGTAGCACTTAATAAGGCTCTTGCAGTATTTGAGAATGCAAATGAAAAACTGGCTCAGGCAGAGGAAGAATTGTCAGAGGTTAAAAAACTTAGGGATGACCTGATAAAGCAGGGTGATGGGGATTATTATCTAAAGGAAGAGGTTATCCGGCTGAGGTATGAAAACCAAAATCTGAAAGAGGAAAACAAGGGACTTAGGGAGAAACTGGCTAAGGCATACGAATTTATGAGGAAGTTTGTGATTGAAGGGAATTCAATGCTTGATAAGTTTCTGGAGTGGATTGGCGAGAAGGTTAGAGATGGGAGAGGGAGGTGATACAACATTAATAGAATTGTTAAGATCTTGTAGTGGAGAAAACCTAGTATTTGTGGTAGAATTATCTTGAGTTTTTGTATACTTTTTTCTAATAGCTGCAAGGACTACACAGAAAAATTAGATGCCTGAGTACAGATTATTGGACTTATTAATATGATATAATTTATATGGCTAAATCTTATGACCTGGGTGGATAGGAGAAGGTATGCGGACAATGTTGTTAAGCTTTAAACCTGAATGGTATAACAGGATTAAAGAAGGAAGCAAGATTTTTGAATATAGAAGAACATTTCCGGATGAAGAAATATTGGCATATATGTATGTGAGTAATCCAATGAAAATGATAGTGGGAAAGATTCATTTGGGACGAAAAATAGACATCAACACTTGGAAAGAGGAATACAAGGAAGACGCACAGGTGTGTGAAAGGATAGATGATTTCCTTACAAGACACACATATGCCATGCCTATCTTATCTTTTCAAATGACCAAGGAAATAGAATTAGAAACACTTCGGAAGTTTAATCCGAATTTTGTATGTCCTCAAATGTATTATTATCTGGAAAACTATCCTGAATTGTTTGATTTTATTAAGAAAAATGCAATAGACATTGGAAAATTACAAGTTAATTCATTTGAAAACATAGGAAAAGAAGAAATATGTAGAAAACAATACTAGGAGGTCTTGTTATGGGTGATTTTGGTGATGCAGAAAGAAGAATATTAGCATTTATGGCTGAAGGAACAGAAGTTGTGTTCCAAGAGAAGAATTATAAAATAATTCTTTCGGGAAAACCAACATGCCATAAAGGCGAACCTAAGACAGATATTTATATTTTAGCAGAATCAACATCTGACAAGGTGGAAATAAAAATATCATATAAAAAAGAAAATGCTGATTTTATTGAGAATAAGATGAGTGCAGATAGAGCAGAGCAATTGTTCGGCGAGGACTGGGTAAATATTATTGAGCAATCGACAATGGCTATAAGCGATAGATTTGAAGAAAGAATGCTCATATATAAGAATAAGTTTAAGAGAACTGAAAAGGGTGCTATCACTTTGGGATGGAAGTTTGAGCTTTTAAACAAGAATAGTGGAGATTTATCAGGTAAAATGCTACTTACAGAAGAACAGGTAATTGATGTGTATGCAGGTAGTAATTTGGCAGATGATAAACGAAATGCAATGGTATCGGGACAGGTTATTGAGAATAGCGGCATAGCCAATTACATATTGATGGATGAAAATGTAAATTCAGCACAGGATGTGATTGATAAAATGGTTCCGATTAAAGAATATGTAAAGATGCATCCTGATATTTATTTTGCATGTAAGGCATTGAATTATCGTACATTTGCAGGAAAATGGGATGGAGACAGACCACTTTCGGTTCAAGTATATTGGAATGCAGAAGACAATAAACTTGTTCCGGAATTGGTGTATGATCAACCGTTAACTGTTAAGGGAAATGAAGTGGCGAACAGATTGCTGCATTATATGAAAAAGCTAAACATTAAAACAACAGACGACATTGATGATGACAATGCCGGGACAGATAGAATAATTTAGAGGTGAAACCATGGCTGTTATTTTAGAAGAAAGAGGGCGTGGCAAATTTAAGCCGGCTCCAGATTATAAAGTGGATGAAGTCAAGGAACTTTTGAATGCTAAAATTGAAGAAGAAAGACAAGCGTTTGCTGATTGCAGTGAAGAAATAGAGTTTGATAAACTCAACTATGATCCGAATAAATGGAACTTGCTATCATTGTTTTCGGGATGTGGTGGTCTTGATTTAGGATTTGAATTAGCTGGATTAAAAGCCGTTATGGGCGAAGAAGTTATGGAAGCTGCATTTGCTGATAAAAAGGTTTTTGATGAAAACATTAATAATAATGTGTTTAATACGATTTATGTAAACGATATATTTGATGAGGCAAGAGAAACCTATGCACAGAATGCAGGTAAATATATATATATGGACAAGAGTGACATAAGAAAGATAAAGGAGTTTCCTAAGGCAGATATTGTATTAGGAGGTTTCCCTTGCCCGGGTTTTTCTGAGGCTGGACCGAGGCTAGTTGATGATAAGAGAAACTTTTTATACTTGCATTTTATTCGTTGCTTGATGCAGAGCAAACCGAAAATTTTTGTGGCTGAGAATGTAAAAGGAATGATGACACTTGGCAAGGGCGAGGTTTTCAAGCAGATTGTTCAGGATTTTGCAGCAGCGGGATATACCATATATCACAAACTCTTAAACTCTGTAGAGTATGGTGTACCACAGATAAGAGAACGAGTGATTTTGGTTGGTGTCAGAAATGATATAGATTTTGAATATGTTCATCCGGAACCTACACATGGATATGGTGTTGAAGGATTGAAAGAAGTAGTAACGCTTCGTGATGCAATTGGTGATTTGGAAGATAATCCAGGAGATTATTTTACAGGCTCATATTCGACTATATTTATGTCACGTAACCGAAAGAAACTTTGGTCACAACCAAGTTTTACGATTCAGGCATCCGGTAGACAGGCACCTATCCATCCGGCAGGAGAGCCTATGGTACATGTAGGTAAAGACAAATATATCTTTAGTGATGGTGAAAAAAACAATAGAAGATTGTCAGTTAAAGAGATTGCCAGAATACAGACATTTCCTGATTGGTATGAGTTTAGCAGGGGAACAAGTAATAGAAACGATAATGCAAAGTTGGATTTGGTTTATAAGCAAATCGGGAATGCAGTGCCGGTAAGATTGGCATTGGCTGTTGCTGAACCGATTGCAGTGTTTGCAAAGGAACAGTTGGAGAAAGAAAAAGAAGAAGCGGAATATGTTGTTATTCGTAATGTAGGAGAGCAGAAAAGGATGATGGCATAAAAAAGCAATAATTGATTCTGGAAAGGAAAGTGGTGAGAACGTGCAGGATTTTTCAAGTGTAAATATAAAAAATATGATTATTCATAATGTGGGAAATAAAGTTAAAGGTGAATCGTTAGAGATATCAACGGAAATATGTGATGCTAATAATGAAGTAACAAATCAATATTTGAAACAATTCTTTTTTTCTACATTTAAATTTGATGTAACATATAGATTTGTACATGAAACAGACATTGCAATGAATGAAATATATAATTATGTTAAACATATATTTGAAAACCCAAGTGAGTTTTATGAACAATCTGTCAATATTGCTAAACACTTGTATGAAGTGTCAGTGCATCCCAATATAAAAGCAGGAGAATTGTATATAGTTTATTTACAAAATTGCATAATAGATGATAATGTTACTGATGCAATAGGAATTTATAAATCGGAATCTAAGGATTATTACTTGCAAGTAAATAGTAATGGAAAGAGATATGATATTGAATGTCAACAGGGTATTAATCCTAAGAAATTGGATAAAGGTTGTCTTATATTTAATTTGTCAGATTCAAATTATAAGGTATATATTGTGGATAGAAATATTAATGATGCTATGTATTGGAAAAAGAATTTTTTGATGATTGAGGAAGAAAAAAATGAATATACCAATACAGCAAAGGTATTGAAGTCTTGTAAAAAATATATTGCTAAAAAAGAAAATATAGAACCGGAAAAAAGATTGGAACTGATGAACAATTCTGTAGAGTATTTTGAAAATAATGAAGAATTTGATTTGGAAAAATTCACAGAAAAAGTATTTGATAATCAGGAAGAATCGGATAAATTTAAAGTTTATATAGATTCGTATGATATAGATAACAAATTTAGTATATCGTCGAATGCTGTAACTAAAATTAAGAAGACAATAAAGAAATGCATCAAGTTAGATGATAATGTGGAGATTAAATTTAGTGATACTGTAGATGACATTGATAATCTACTTGAGAAAGGTTACGATAGGGAAAAGAAAAGAAAATACTATAAAATATATTATAATGATGAAGATTAGGAGGTGCAAACATAATGGCCGGTGGTGAAAAAGCGAAAAGTTCGGGCGAATATGGAGAACAAATTGTAAAGAACATTCTTGAGCTGATGGGATGGAACAATGCAAATAGTGGGGTGACGGTACCATGTGTACATAAAGAAAAACATAAAAAGGAAAATTCTAAAGAACCCCAAAAGCATGGAATTGATTATGTCTATACATATAAATCTCAATTAAGGGATGCCACTAAACAAGATGTTTTGGTAAGTGTTAAATGTAGAGATGGGTATCCAGCAACAGATAGCGGAGTGAAAAGTAAATTTAAGGAATTTGTATTGGATTTGGCGTATGCAATGGAGTGCTATCCAGCATGCGAATTAGCCAAGAAAAAGATACCTAATACAGATAAGAAGGTTATATCAGGGCTGATATTTTGGATTGATCGAGGAAGTGAAGATGGTCGCGAAAATAAAAGTGTGATAGACAAAATAGGGAATTTTTATATGAATCAAGAATGTGTGTATGAAACAATAGCATTGGTGGACAACAAAAGGGCACAATTCTTATATCAGTTGTTATCATACACTCGTTCAAAATATGGTAAGGAAAATGTTGAATTTTTTTATATTGATACGGGATTGAATAATTCTAGTATACAACGCGTATATAGAGGAAAAGAAATGCCATATGAGTATGTTAACTCAAATGTTATCCCATTGGCAATTAGCAATGGTGACGAAAAAAGATTGTTTATTGGTGTTGCGGAATCTTTTTGCAAAGAGTATTTAGAACGTTTGATAGGATTGGCACAGGAATTAACTAGTACATGGACTGCAAAGGTTACAATTGCATTTCCAGATTATAATTCATTTGAACATAGGGAAGCGGTTTTGATGGCAAAAAGTTCTTTTGAAAATGCCGATTTTGTGAATAATATTGAGGTTATAACATATAAACCAGATTTCAGAGATGAGGTGATTTAATATATGGAAGAAATAAATATAAAAACATTGCTTCCAGTTGGTGAAAAACTAAAACCATTGTTAAGCAAATCATGTATAAGTGAGGCTGATTTGAAGGGGATTTTAGCAGAACGTGGGGTATTTATTGGCGATAATTCTAAACAAATGTCAATTCCTCTTTTGACACTTTCAATAATAAGTCCTAAAGAGTTTGAAAAATTGCAAGAGTTTCAAAAGACCAAAGAAGACAGTGTGAAATTTCGAACCTCTAAAATCGAATCATCAACAACTGAAAATTTAAATGATATAGTGCCACTTTCTTTGATTGAGCCTCAAAAAATAGTAGATGATTCAAGTAATTATACTGTTAATACTGATATGCAATTTACAATGAACTCTGAAAATAATCTTGTTCTAGAATACGAAATTTTGCGAGAGGATATTACAAAAGATTGGGCAAATTGTGAGAGTAGATTTTCAGGAAGAGTTGAAATTGTAAAAGATGAAAAAGCAAGAGAAATTACATTTAGAAATGAGTTCACATCATCTGAAACCGAAGCAATTAATCGAAAAGTTGTTAAGGATATAGTGAAACTTTTAAAGGACAAAGGTGCAGTAGCAACATCTGATAATGCAACAGAGCTATCTGCTAAAGAATTCAGTAATAATCAACGATTTATGTTTATGCTGTCAATAGCTAATAACAGTCCAAATGGATTTTTAGAGTTTGAAGCAGTGAAAAATATAGAAATAGGACCGGATAGGGAATCAAAACAGCCGTTGCCCGATTCTGCAAAATGGATGAATGGAAGTGTAAAAAATATTATAATTAACAGTGAAAAAGGGGAAACATTAGAGAATGTAGAATACATTTCTGATCCGTCATATCATGATGTGCTAATACTTAGGCAAGTTCAGGCACAGTATAGATTCGAATTTGGAGAAATGAATGGATTTTGCATTATTGAATACGGTTTTCCACATTATTTTAGAAAATATGTAAAAGGAGATGCATTTGAATCTCGTTTGGCAAATATTTATTTTGGCAAAACAAGTAAAAGTCAAAATGTAAAAAATGCAACTAGATTGATATTAGAAGAATTTGAAAAATTATATCAAACGCAATATCATTTGTGCTTGAAAAGATAAAATAGGTATAAGCATATTAGGGATTATATGTTGAGGTGTTGAATTATTGTGCTGACAACAAAATGACAATACAATCTTCATAAAATCCACGCAACAGGTAGAATTCAGACAAAACTCTCTGTGTTCTACCGCAAAAAGCAATCTCAAACACCACAAAACAACTTTACAATTAAGAGTTTGAATAAAAAATTTTATTATTTCAGGGCAAACGGTTTTATCCAGTTTTGGGGCAAAACCTTCAACCAGTGAAATAAAAAAATTTATGTCATAACATGATTTGCAAGTTAGAATAAAGAATGACCTTGATGGTCTGGAATTTCCAGACTGTCAGGGTCTTTTTTCTTATTTTGCAGCAGTTTTTGAGAATTTTGAAAGTAGAGAAGTAAGTGCAAAATAATTCGACGGATTGTGTTGCCCTAAAAATCAATCCATAATAATCATTAGAGAATGCAAGCATTTCACTTCATTTTCTCTTGCTAGAAATGATAGATTGAATATTACGGTGCGGCAGAGCCGCCAGTCCGGTGTGGCGAGGTTCTTCCGCAATTATCCGTTTTTAATATAGGAAATCTCATCAATTTATAGTATAATACTTGTATTAAAGGTATGGAGATTTCTTATGAATACATTTGATTTAGATTCGTTTTTTCCGAAAGAAAAGTTGCAGTTAATCAAGGCTGAGCAAACCAATGATATAATTCATATTTACCTGAAATCAAAAACAAAAAGTTGTGTCTGTCCTAAATGTGGTCAATCTACTGAGGAATATCATGGGACCTATGTAAGACATGTTCAGGATCTTCCTATTTTAGGAAAGAATGTTCAGTTACATATTAAAGCACATGAATATAAGTGTACCCATACCGATTGTAATGCTAGTACAATCGCAGAGAATTTTAATGGTTTTCTTAATTACTATAGCCGGATGACAGAACGCTGTGCTGACTTTATTTGTTCATTAGCATTAGAAACCAGCTGTGAAGGATGTTCCAGGATATGTAAGGTATTAGGGATAAAGATCAGTGGAGATACGGTAATCCGTCTTCTTTTGAAAAGATATCAGGCTATGGAACATGATTTTACTGGAGATAAAATAGGGATTGATGATTTCGCTTATAAAAAACGTCATACATATGGAACTATCATAGTAGATGAGGAAACTCATAATCCTATCACGCTACTGGATGGAAGAGATGGAGACGCTTTGCGGAAATGGTTGAAAAATAATAAACATATCAAAGTAATTACCAGAGATAGGGCCAGTGCTTATGCAAAAGTCATAGCAGAAGAACTGCCGGATGCAATGCAGGTGGCAGACCGTTTTCATCTTCATCAAAATTTACTGGAAGCCATAAAAAAGGCCTTAAATCATGAATTACCTGCCACTATAAAGATTCCGCATAACGAAGAACCAGAAGAAAGTCGTGAGACCGATAAAAAAAATTGCACAGGATGTGGATAACTCCTCAAATTATTCCGAAAAACGTTATAAGATGATCTGTCAGATCCAACAATTATTAAAAGAAGGTTGTAGTTACAGAGAAATTGCCCGCCGTATGGGAGTGGGAAGGAATACAATAGCCAAATACAGAACAGGTGACCCCAGAGAATTAAGCATGTATGGAATACATCAAAGCAAACTGGATATTTATCACGACTTCATTCTAGAATGTCTGTATTCCGGAAAGAGTAAAAGCAAAACAGTAAAAGCTGTATATGCGAAAGGTTACACCGGTTCAAAGAGCAATGCTTTTGATTATCTCGTAAAAATAGAGCAGCGTGAAGGAAAAGCTTTTGAACTCCAGCCATATATCAGGACACAAACAGAGGCACTTAAATACAGGACAGGAAGTAAAGGAAAATCAGCAGATTATATCACAAGAGAAGGCGTATTTAGACATATGTGGATGGATATAAAGCTGACAGATCTGCATAAATGCTACATTTACAGTCACTTTCCAAACCTATGGGAACTGTATGCATGTATGAGAGAGTTTCGAAATGTTTTCAAGAAAAAGAGTGTGATACTTCTCTACTTATTTATTGAAAAGTACAAAAAAAGCAGCATAAAAGGATTACGAAGTTTTGCTAAAGGTTTGGAAAACGATCTGGATGCCGTTGAAAATGCGGTAGCTTATGACTATAGCAATGGTTTTGTAGAGGGAACTAACAGCAGGCTCAAAATGATAAAACGTACTATGTACGGAAAATGTAACAGAGAGTTGCTGGAAGCAAAACTGTGCTATATGAGGCAAGAGGAAAACGGATAATTGCGGAAGAGCCCCGGAATAATCACCCACCTGTTTGTTTCTCATGGTGGATCAGATTTTTATGTTATTTCTGTTTTTTACACTGTGAATTGACCCACCCTGCTAATGCGTAACTAGCTTGTAGCCATCCTGACTCAGTGTGGTTTTGTCAACAATGATTCTTTTGGACAGGGAATCTATCGTGACATACTTATTCAATTCCAATAGGCGATCCCCAATCAGTTCACGGATTAGTTTATCCATTGCCGCTGGGCGGCTATCAAGTTCTTCCTGTTCTTTTGAGTGGATGTGTTGCGGAACGATTGGTGAACACAGTTCTTCCATACTCATGAAAACATCCTCCGCATTTTTCAACGATTCTGTTTCAAATCGGTCCTTTTCGCTATTGTAGCGAAGTGCCGGAAGTTCACGCATCCTCTTAAATATACAGGTTGGATTTTTTACACTGAATCGGTTTCTTATGACATCGTAAAGCGCATGCTTTCCAGCAGAGTTATATAAATCCGCAAGTTCCCTCAGGTCAGTTTCATTTATTTTGCAGTTTGGCATATGTTTTGTTCCTTTCCGTTTTTAACACTTAATTTTGACCCTTTGACACGATAGCTGTCACCCGTTATACTTAGCACATGACAGTGATGCAATAAGCGGTCAAGAATCGCAGTTGCTGCAAGCTGTCCGGTAAACAGTTCGTCCCATCTGCCCATTGGCAGGTTGGTCGTAATAATGAGGGAGCTTTTTTCGTATCGTTGGCGGATGATCTGGAAAAACAGGCTCTCTCTTTCTCTGTCCATTTTTATGTAAGACAGCTCATCTATAATCAACAGGTCTATTTTTTGAAGTTTTTCAAGCGTATCTGCAAGTCGTCCTACTGTCATTTTTTCATAAAGCTTATCAACAAACTCTTTTGCATTTACAAAAAGAACTTTCTTTCCTTCATTGCACGCATTGATTCCAATACCTGTAGCAATCATACTTTTCCCAACTCCCGGTGGCCCAATAATAATGATGTTCTCTTGTTTCTGTAAGAAATGAAGTTTTCCGAGTTCTTCAATCTTATCTTTGTCCAGTGAATGATTGAAACTGTAGTCGATTTCGCTTAGTGATGAAAATCTGTCAAAGTTTGCCTTTTCCAGTAACATCTCCTGACGCCTGGCATTCTTGCCTTCTTCCTCAACAGAAAGTAGTCTTACCAAAAAGTCCATGTAATCCAGCTGCTCCGATTCTGCTTCTGCAATGATATCAGAATACTGTTCCCGCATATCCACCAGCTTGAAGCGTTTCATCATCTTGTCTGCATAGGTTCGTTTATCCTCTGTTATTGTCTGCATGACATGTCTCCTTTACACAGTTCTTCATAGTAGCTACAGTCTCGGGTAAGTGCTGCCTCAGGCAGTGGCGGCACAGGGATGGAATCCTGCATTGATTTCGCCAGCTCACGTTTCCCATCATTGTATTCCTTAAGAAGAGACTTAAATCCTTTGATGTCCATTCGGTCTTCTTCGACCGCAATGCCAATCAGCTGATCCATCACATCCAGACTGTACAATTCCTGCAGTTCCATGATTTTTCTGGCATAGTGCGTTGGCTGATCAAATTTTCTACCGGCCGCCTCCAGATATCTTGCTCCATTACGGTATCTCTGTGTGAAATCACGGCGTATCTGTGGAATTGATGTGCTGACTTTGGGAGCAATTGCTTCATAATGCTCTGGATTGGATAGCGTCTGATGTTTTTTATCAATCTGCTCAAAACTCATGATGTAGTTTTCCTTTGCATCATACAGCTCGATACGAAATCCATAGTTTATGCGAAACAGAACTGTTTTCCCAACATATTTCACCGGCACACTGTATTTATTGCTATTAATGTTTACGAAGCTGTCCGGACTAATCTTACGGCTTTGCATCTTTTTGATTCGATATCTGCCTTTGGGTAATGGAAGCAACAGTGCCTTTTCTTCCAGAAGATAATGCTGGTTTGGAATTCGTCTGGTTGTGGTATGTGTTTCATTGCACCATTCGTCAACGTTTTTCTTTAATCTGCGATTCAGTTCCTCCATGTTTGCAAAGTCATTTCCCTTTATGAACTGATTCTCGATGTATTTAAACGGAGATTCTATCTTGCCTTTTTTTCGCGGCCAGTAACAGGGACATGCATTCAATTCAGTCCCCAGATGTTTTGCCAGCATCAGTGCATGTGGATTGTAACGTATTTCATCCTCTGACTTTGGATTATTCTCAATCACAAGAGCTTTGGGATTGTCAATCAGGAGTTCTAATGTGATGCCTCCTAAATCCTCGTATAATTCCTGAATTGCTTCATAGATAGCATCTGCATCAACTTTGAGAGAGCAGCACACTGCCTTTTTCCGTGAAGCCGCAAGAATCATGGAGAAGCAGTACACTTTCCTGTAACGATTTCCAACCAGAACCTCGTATTCCGTCCAATCGAACTGTGCCTGATCACCTGGCGGGCTTTCATGCCTGACGGTTGCTTTCTTACTGATATGACTACCGACGTCTTCATCAACCTTCCCTAAAAACCTGTAGATTGGTCCAATACTTCCGGTATAGCCTCTTTCTTTTAGCTCTCTGAAAATGCGTGTTCCATTGTAGTTATAGGGATCACACCGCCATTCAATAATCAGTTCTTTGTATTCATCTATTTTTGATGAATACTCAGTCCTGCGATAGACCGGAGGCTCTGTCATGTCAAGTAGCCTCTTCACCGTGTTTCGGGAGATGCTCAGAATCTTTGCCGTTGCACGCTTGGACTTTGTTTGCTTGTACACTTTCTGTACAGCTGCCCAGTCTTCCAAATCTTTCACCTCTTTTTCTCCTTCCTGTATGGGTTGCATACAGAAGGTATTTTATAAACACAAAAGAGGTGGGTCAATTCTAAGTGTTAAATTTTCAAGGTACAGTGTATATCAGAAATGGGATTACTTACTCATTGTCCTCTAGGATGGATCAATTTTCCTCGTAAATCCCGGGTCAGTTTTAAGTATAAATCAACAATAGGGTGTGCGTGTATTGATTCAGATAATTCACAATATCCTGATAAGTTTGATACTTGTCTTGAATGCGATAATCTGTGACGGAAATGGGATTGAGCAGTATGTGCATACTATGTAAAGCTTTACATAGTAATATATATATATGGTATATAAGAAATAAGATAATAAGGTATATAGTATATATAATGAAAAACCCTGCAAGGTAGGAATCTCTCCAGACCTTTACCATAGTGTTCATTGGTTATTTTTTACAAACGTTATTTGTAACTGGCAATGATTACTTTTGGCCGGCTTGTGTTAATTTCTTTTATTTTTTGCTGATAAAAATATTTCTGATGAAACATAAAGGTATAGAAAATACAGATAAAGGAGACGAGCATATGAATACACCTGTTGATGAAAATGAATTGCTGTCAATCGAACAGCTTTGTGACCGTTTATTTATATCAGCAACAACAGCTTATAAATTATTACAGTCAGGAGAGATAAAAGCCTTCAAAGTGGGAACATGGAAGATACCTGTTAAAAGTGTGAATGATTATATTAAAAGAAAGTGTGCTGATTAGAAGAGAAAATGCATAGAGATGTAATTGCATATGAGATAGCAGACAATATAGGCTGAATCCGAAAGGGTTCAGCCATGCTTATTACTTGAAGATTTTTTGCTATTTTCGCTTTTTTAACAGAAAGCTCAGTACATAATAAATCAAGAGAATTACAGGAAAAAGAAAGATACCATATACAGATTGTTCCGCTGTTGTACCAAGGATGGATGTAATTGTGTAAGTCTCTGGATGCAGGTACAGATAAGTGCGGTACAGAATAAAAGCAGATAAAACAACAGTGCGATATAAAGTACCATGTGTCTGGCTTTTTTCTGATGCTGCCTTTGGATTTGATGAATGTAATAGTCTATTTGACTTTTAGCAAGCTGTGTCTGCGTAGCTGCTTTTAAGTTACGGAGTTTGGCTAGAATCTCCCTGTCGGTAGATGCTTCTTCTATAATTTTATTGATGGATTTAGTTATAATCTGATTCTCCTGATAAATTTCTTTTGTAGTATTACTCACAGTGTCACCTCAAATTTAATGTAGTAAGAGCATAATTGATAATTGCAGGCTCCAAAAACGCAACCAGCAGAATTGTCAGCCGGATTTTAAAGAACAGGCGATTGTTTCTTCGGAGACGTTCAGGAAATATCCGCTGCAGGTTTCCCATGTTAAAAAGAACAATCTGCGGAACGATGATATAAGGCAGATAGATTTCCAAAAAGGAAGAAAGCGGCGTATAGTTTTGAACCGTGAATGCAATCAGAGGAATCAAGGAAAGGTAAATGATTCCCCCGATCAGCATATTTCCCAATGTATCCGAGCGAAAACCGGGAAAGGCACGTAGAATCGGAACTCTGTCAATAAAACGTTTGCCAGTTTGATGTTCAAGTGCCTTCTGCATTTCAGTAACATTAGTATATCGGTCGCATGGATCATTGTTGGTTGCTATTTCTATGATATTTTCGATATAATGATTTCCTTTATACCGAATCAGCCCAGGCTCCTGACCTGTCAGTAAATAATTTAAAATACATCCAATGGAATATATATCTGACTGATCTGTAGCTGGAACAGCCAGACTTTCCGGAGTCTGATAGCCTAATGTACCAACTACAGTAGTATCTGCGTGCTTATCAGGATTGTTCCACTTGGCACCGCCAAAGTCCACGATCTTGATTTGCATATTATCAAAATCGTAATGAGAAATCATAAGATTATCCGGTTTTAAATCTCTGTGAACAAATCCTTTCTCATGAAATTCCTTTAAGCCGGTGCATAATTGAATACAAAGAACAAGAGCCATTTTTTCACTGACAGCTCCATTTCGCTTAATATACTCTGCCAGTGATATAGACTCATTATTGGGACTTCCTGTTGCAGTGACATATTCTGTAACGGCAAAATATCTTGGCGTATCTGACTTGTCCGAATCAGTAACTTTCAACACTTCATAAGTATCTGCAATATAGGGATTCCACAACCCGGTAAGTTTATCATAAATTTCAGCTCTTTTGGCATCGGTCTCTTTCAGGAAAACTGGAAACGGGATTTTATTGTCACTTTCTACCATGGCAATGCAGGTAAGGGCTGGTTTTGAAGCGTTCAGTTTTTTATAAATCAAAAATTCTTTTTGAAACTCTTCTTTCAGAAGTGTTCTCATGGTGTACGTCCTCCAGATCAGCTTTCTTTAAAAATATTATCAAGACCTTTTGATTGAAGCATTTCCCGTATTTCTTTACCTGTCAGCCCTTTCAACATTCCCCATATGATGAGAGCTTCTGCTGGATTTCGGGTATATAACTCTTGGTACTGAGCCATTTTCAGAAGATGGTTCGTTTCGTCAAGAGTGGCATTGATCGCAAGACAGATATCAATGATGACATATCGTCTCGGATGTATCGATTTTTCGGAAGGATTTCTCAGCTTATTAATGTAAGACTTGGAAACATGGGTACTTTCTACTATATGAAGAATCGGCACCTGTTTCTTTTCAATTAACCTTGCTAAAGCTGTGGTAAATTCACCGCTTATCATTCCAGTTAATGTAGCATCATCATAATTTACCGCATTTTCTAAAGCTCTTCTGTTTTCTTCTGTGATTTTTCCCATAGCAAAAGCTCCTTGTATCCTCTACCTATAATTAAAAAAATTATAACATGTTACAGATGGTTTTGAAAGAATTGCAAAACTAAAATTGACCACTATCAGTGGTCGCAAAATGGGAATATTGGGTATAAATTTAAAATTAGGATAAAGAAAATACCAGAAGGAGGAAGCGGAATGACAATACTATTTTTTATTTACATGGCGGCTGGCTACTGGGCGACAGGAAAAACGATTTATGCCAATAAAATTTTATTTGGAACAGGGAATGCGATTTTCATGCAGCGACTGATTATGGGAACTCTATTTGGTTGGGCACTCATACCGATTGCATTAATAAAAATATTCACAGGAAGATAAAAGTACAATTAATGAAGGATAAATAGAGGTGACAAGTATGAAGTGCAATAAGTGCGGAAAAGAATTTGAGGGGAACTTTTGCCCACAGTGTGGAAGTCCTTCTACTAAGAATAATTTAAATCGGACTTTAGATAATCCAGAAGAAAAAGAAATCAAAAAGGGTTTTTCCTCGGAAAGTAAAGATGTTATAGGGGGAGCAATTAATTTATATTTGCATTCAAGGCTGAAATACATATTCCTTGGAGCATTTGTATCGGCATTTTGCATGTTTTCTATAGAAAAAATTATTTCAGGATTAGCATTGACTATACTAGGTATTTTATTATTTCCGCCTGTTTTGAAGAGATTTTGGAAAAGACAACGTATATTAGTGGGTGTGGTGGCTGTATTATGTTTAGGCGTGGCTATTGTTACGGGGGAGGGAACAAATCGTTCGAAAGGTACGATAGAATATGTAAAGCAATATCAAACACAAGGATTATCGTATTCAATTGGTGAGCTATTGGATATGTCTGATTTGAAGGTGAAATGGAAATATTATAAGGAAGACAATACAGATTATGTAACAGCAGAATTTGATGATGAGCCAGGAAAGATAAAATTGATTTTTAAGGTGGAGGACTATCCAGAACTTTATGATGTTTTACTTAATGGAAAAAGCAATGAGGAATTGTATGAAGGATTTAATTCAAGACTGTTCGACAAGGAAGAAGGAAGTATAGAAAAATCAGAATTAGGAGAAAGTCAAGATTCTTTAGACGATACAGTAACAGAGAATGAGAGTGTTGATTCTCAAGATATTGATTTATCTCTTGAAGAAGATCCTGATGTATGGTTTATTACCTATAACAGTTTCTATAGAACCAGAGACATAGGTGGCATTGAAATCAATGTTATGAATGACGCAGTAATGTTTGTGCAGTGTACCGGATCGGATGGAACTGTAGCCGAGTGAGATATGGATTTAAAACCAACAGAAATCGGTGATGATGGAGAGTATATTTATTATTATGGAAAAGGAATTAAAATGAGTTACTATCCATCAGATCATCATATTCATGTAGATGGAGAGAACAATTACTTTGGGGATTATTATCCGAATGAATAATCGAAAAATATAAGCGGAAATAAAGGAAGTTATCAAAAATGGTAATTCCTTCTATTAAAATTTGATCGAACTGATATTGGAAATGGCAGAGCAATATGGTATAAGAGCGGAGAAGGCTCTGGCTTCAAGGATAAAAGGAAATCCGATTACCTCTATAAGTAATTCTGAGCTGAATCAGAACATTTTTGCCATATATAAAAGAAAATTTCCAAGACATTCTTCATTTCAGACAGAGATGAAAAATTATTTTGGTATAAGAGGTTAAATTTTCACATTGACATTATCCGAAAAAATGATAAAATTAAAATGACGCAAAGAGTTATCTAGCGAATACAGGACCACTTCTTTTGAAGTCGAGGCCATACGGACAGCCGGGTCCGCTGCCGATGGGTATAAGATAGGATACCCTCATTGATTGAGTTAAAAGCTCAAATTTTATAAGTTGGTTACTTCATAACCGAAATGCATGATAGTGCAGACTTGTGAAACGGTCAATTAAGCGTAGTAAAAGTATTGATGCTGTATAAGAGATAACGATTGAAGATTTCAAAGCAAGCTGTGTGTTTACAGCTTGCTTTTTTTTGAGGTGTAAAATGAGAGAAGAACACGAATTGAATCAAAATAAGGCACCGATCTACGAGGCACTGCAGAAATTCCGACAGATGCGGGTTGTGCCTTTTGATGTGCCTGGACATAAACGGGGCCGGGGGAATCCGGAGCTGACAGAATTCTTAGGGGAGCGTTGCATCAGCATTGACGTGAACAGTATGAAACCGCTGGATAATCTGTGCCATCCGATTTCTGTCATCCGCGAGGCGGAAGAACTGGCGGCAGATGCTTTTGGTGCAGCACACGCATTTCTTATGGTCGGAGGTACCACAAGCTCCGTGCAGACGATGGTGCTTTCGGTCTGTAAGAGAGGAGATAAGATCATTCTTCCGAGAAATGTACATCGCAGTGTGATCAATGCGCTTGTACTCTGCGGTGCGATTCCGGTGTATGTGAATCCGGAAGTGAACCACCATCTGGGCATTTCCCTGGGGATGAAGAGAGAACAGGTGGCAAAAGCGATAGCAGAACACCCGGATGCAGTTGCTGTATTGGTGAATAACCCTACATATTATGGAATCTGCAGTGATCTGAAAGCAATTGTAAAAATGGCTCACGATGCGGGCATGTACTGTCTGGCTGATGAGGCACACGGAACCCATTTCTATTTTGGGGAGGACATGCCGGTGTCAGCGATGGAAGCGGGAGCGGATATGGCATCGGTTTCCATGCATAAGAGCGGTGGAAGTCTGACACAGTCTAGTTTATTACTGGTGGGTCCGAATATTCAGGAAGGTCATGTGCGGAAAATCATCAATCTGACGCAGACGACTTCCGGCAGTTATCTTCTGATGTCCAGTCTGGATATCAGCCGCCGCAATCTTGCATTGCGTGGAAGGAAAGTGTTCCGTCAGGTGTCTTCCATGGCGGCGTATGCACGGGAAGAAATCAATGCGGTAGGCGGCTATTATGCATTTGGATCGGAACTGATCAATGGAGATTCCGTGTTTGATTTTGACCCGACAAAGCTTAGTGTCCATACACGGGATATCGGGCTTGCGGGCATTGAGGTGTATGATCTTCTTCGGGATGAGTATGATATTCAGATTGAGTTTGGGGATATCGGAAATATCCTTGCATATCTCTCCATCGGAGACAGACCACAGGAACTGGAACGACTGGTGAGTGCACTGGCTGAAATACGCAGAAGATATCAGACAGACAGCAGCGGTCTGATGAATCAGGAGTATATTGATCCCGAGGTTGTGATGAGTCCGCAGGAAGCGTTCTATGCGGAAACAATCAGTGTTCCGATTGGCAGCAGTGCAGGTTGTATCTGCAGCGAATTTGTAATGTGTTATCCGCCTGGAATCCCGATCCTTGCACCGGGAGAGAAAATTACAGAGGATATTCTGGAATATATCAAGTATGCAAAAGAAAAAGGATGCTCCATGACAGGACCGGAGGATCCGGAGATTGAATATATCAATATTTTAAAGGAGGACGATCATGGAACTTTGGTTTAGTGAATTTCACGCTCCCGATGTCAAACACAGTATCCGGGTGAACAGACACCTCTATTCACACAAAAGTCCGTATCAGCAGATTGATATCTACGAGACACCGGAATTCGGTAAAGTTCTGTCACTGGATGGAAATGTCATGCTGACGGAACGGGATGAGTTTATTTATGATGAAATGATCACGCATGTTCCGATGGCGGTTCATCCCGGAATTAAGAATGTACTTGTGATCGGAGCAGGAGACGGCGGCGTTGTCCATGAGTTGGCACGTTACCGTACGATTGAAAATATTGATCTGGTGGAAATGGATGAGCAGGTTGTAGAGGCTTGCAGGATGTATCTGCCTGAAAATGCCAGCCGGCTGGATGATGAACGTGTGCATATTTATTTTGACAATGCACTTCGCTTTATCCGGCGCCGCACGGATGAATATGATCTGATCATTGTGGATTCCACAGACCCGTTCGGTCCTTCGGAAAGTTATTTTACAAAAGAGTTCTATGGAATCTGCTACAATGCACTACATGAGGACGGAATCCTGGTCAATCAGCAGGGAAGCCCGTTTTATCAGCACGATGCAGAAGCGATGCAGCGCAGCCACCAGCGGATCGTCAGTACATTTCCAATCAGCAGAGTGTATCAGGCACACATCCCGACCTATGCGGCAGGATACTGGCTCTTTGGTTTCGCAAGCAAAAAATATCATCCGCTGGATGATCTTGATGCGGAGAAATGGCAGGCGTTGAATCTGAAAACGAATTATTATACGACCCGTCTGCATAAAGGTGCCTTTTATCTTCCGGCGTTTTTGGAACGGCTGCTTGAGGAGGTAGAATAAGAGATGAAACAGAATATTGAAACATTTATCGGGTGTGATTGTGAGTATGAGAAAGCGGAAATCGTCCTGTTTGGTGCGCCTTTTGATTCCACGACAAGCTATCGCCCGGGTGCCCGGTTCGGGTCATCAGCGATGCGCCATGAAAGCTTCGGGCTGGAAACATACAGTCCGTATCAGGATAAAGATTTGACGGATTGTTTTGTATTTGACAGCGGAGATCTGGAGCTGTGCTTTGGCAATACAGAGGATGCACTTTCCGACATCGAACAGCATGCCGATCAGATTATGGAAGAGGGAAAAATGCCATTGCTTTTGGGCGGAGAACATCTTGTAACGCTGGCAAATGTACGTGCAGTATACAAGCGTTTTCCGGAAATGCACATCATCCATTTTGACGCGCATACCGATCTGAGAGAGGATTATCTCGGTGCAAAACTGAGTCATGCCTGTGTCATCCGCAGATGCCATGACATGTTGGGAGACGGACGCATTCACCAGTTCTGTATTCGAAGCGGAGAGCGGGAAGAATTTGCATTTGCAAAAGAACACACCGATCTTCATCCGTTTGATTTTGAAGGATTGGAACAAGTCGTACAGCAATTGAAAGAGAACAACACCCCGGTATATTTTACAATCGATCTGGACTGTCTGGATCCGTCTGTATTTCCGGGAACAGGAACTCCGGAGGCCGGAGGAGTCACGTTCATGCAGCTGTTACATGCGATCCGCCTTGTATCCGAAACAAAGATTGTCGGAGCGGATCTTAATGAACTTGCCCCGATGTTAGATCAGAGCGGAGTGTCTACTGCGACAGCATGCAAGGTACTGCGGGAATTACTTCTGAGTCTGAAAAAATGATCGTTCAGACCATTTGTGACAAAGTAGCGTGAACATGCAGAATTTGAATAGATAGAATGAACATACAGAGTGAATTTACAGGAGGAGAACGAAAATGAGTAAGGTATTAGTAATTGGATGCGGCGGAGTAGCTTCTGTGGCAATCAGAAAGTGCTGCCAGGTAAGCGAAGTGTTCAGCGAGCTGTGTATTGCGAGCAGAACAAAATCAAAATGTGATGAGTTGGCGGCAGACCTGGAAGGAAAAACCGAAACAAAGATTACAACAGCCCAGGTAGATGCGGACGATGTGGATCAGGTGATCGCACTGATCAAGGAGTATCAGCCGGATCTTGTGATGAACATCGCACTTCCGTATCAGGATCTGACGATCATGGATGCATGTCTGGCTTGTGGAGTGAACTATATGGATACTGCAAACTATGAGCCGGAAGACACGGAGGATCCAGAGTGGCGTGAAATTTACAACAAACGCTGCGAGGAGAAAGGCTTTTCTGCTTATTTTGATTACAGCTGGCAGTGGGCATACCGTGAGAAGTTTGAGAAGGCTGGGCTGACTGCTCTTCTTGGATGCGGATTTGACCCGGGAGTGACACAGGCATACTGTGCACATGCAAAGAAAAATGAATTCGATACGATCGATACAATCGATATTCTGGATTGCAACGGCGGAGATCACGGATACGCATTTGCTACCAACTTTAATCCGGAAGTAAATCTGCGTGAAGTATCAGCACCGGGAAGCTACTGGGAAGACGGACACTGGGTTGAAATCCCGGCTATGAGCATAAAACGTGAGTATGATTTTGACTGTGTCGGACAGAAAGATATGTATCTGCTTCATCATGAAGAAATCGAATCTCTCGCGGAAAATATTCCGGAAGTGAAACGAATCCGTTTCTTCATGACATTTGGACAGAGCTACCTCACACATATGAATTGCCTGGAAAATGTGGGGATGCTTTCTACAACTCCGATTGAATTCGAGGGACAGCAGATTGTTCCGATCAAATTCCTGAAGGCACTGTTACCGGATCCGGCAAGCCTTGGTCCACGTACACATGGAAAGACAAATATCGGTTGTATTTTTACAGGAAAGAAAGACGGAAAAGAAAAAACATATTATATCTATAATGTATGTGATCACCAGGAGTGCTACAAGGAAGTAGCGAGCCAGGCAATCAGCTATACGACCGGAGTTCCGGCAATGTGTGGTGCATTGATGCTTCTGACCGGAAAATGGACAAAGACAGGTGTACATACAGTAGAAGAATTTGATCCGGATCCGTTCCTTGCTGCGTTAGATCAGTATGGACTGCCACGCAGTGAAAGCTATGATCCGGTTATTGTGGAGTAATGAATATGAATAAAATTGTTTTTTCGGGATTAGAAGAATACAGCCCGGAGGACTTGTTTCGCAGGCTGCCAAGTCCAAGCTATGTGATTGATGAAACTCAGCTGGAGTGCAATGGCTTCTGTCTCTTGGCGGTGGCAGAACGGACCGGGTGCAAAGTATTACTGGCTCAGAAAGCATTTTCTAATTACAATTTCTATCCGCTTTTAGAGCCATATCTTGCAGGTACAGAAGCGAGCGGATTGTACGAGGCTCGTTTGGGAAAAGAAGAAATGGGTGGAAAGGAAGTCCATGTCTTCTGTGCAGCTTACCGGGAAGATGAATTTGATGAGCTTCTTGAGTATGCAGACCATATTGTGTTCAATTCGCCGGGGCAGTTAAAGAAATTAGGGGAAAGAGCAAAGGCACAAGGGAAAAGCATCGGACTTCGGGTCAACCCGGAATGTTCTACACAGGACGGACATGACATATATGATCCGTGTGCTCCGGGCAGCAGACTGGGAACAACACGCGAACAGTGGAATCAAGAAATGACGGAAGATTTGATCTCACTGCTGGATGGAATCCATTTCCATACGCTGTGCGAACAGAATGCAGATGCACTGGAAGTGACGATGCGTGCAGTGGAAGACAAATTCGGGGATATCCTTCCACGAATGAAATGGGTGAATCTGGGCGGTGGACATCATATTACCAGACATGATTATGAGAGGTCCCGGCTGGAGGAGCTACTTCTGTCCATAAAGAAGAAATGGGATGTTCAGGTATATCTGGAGCCGGGCGAGGCGGTTGCTCTGAATGCAGGGTATCTTGTGAGTCGTGTTCTTGATATTGTGAAAAATGGAGAGACACAGATTGCAATTCTGGATGCAAGTGCGGCCTGCCATATGCCGGATGTACTGGAAATGCCGTACCAGCCACCAATTTACAATGCAGCAAAACAGCCGGATGAAGGCGGGCAATATCAGCACCGATACCGTTTGGCAGGACCGACCTGCCTTGCGGGAGATGTGATCGGAGATTACTATTTTCCGAAGGAACTAAAAGCTGGCGATATGGTAATCTTCGGCGATATGGCAATTTATACGACTTGTAAAAATAATACATTTAACGGGATGCCGCTTCCGGATATATGGAGTTTGGGAATGAAAGGAAGGCTGGAACAGGTTACTGCGTTTGGATATCAGGATTTTAAAACTCGACTAGGAAGAAAATAGATTTGGAGGAACAAAAATGTATTACGTACCGGATGGAACTGCGAGATGCGGATTTTTATGAGTGCAGTGAGTGTGGAGAGCGATTTCTGGATGTTCGGATCGGCCCGTCATTGGTGTGTCCAAGTTGTGGGGGGTGATCAGAATTATCATTATGAAAATGTGGCATTTATCTGTGATGAAACGGGAGAGACTCTGCGATTAGCACCGATGCTGGATCATGAATTTTCAACTTATTTTATGTTCCCGGACAGTTGGGAGCGTCATATTTACTGTCTTAAGGAATTAGAGAGATCCATTGAAGGTGATAAAGTACAACCTGAAGAATATGCCTGGATTAAAAATGTAAAAGAACGGAAGATGACAGAAAAAAGTGCAGTTTGCCTGAACCGGAATCTTCTCTATATCAAAGAGCATTATACGAAAATATGTGAGAAATTCTTAGAGAAACTGAGGACATTAGAATATGATCTAAGGCAGAACGAGAAATTATTTTATATTCAGAAGAGTCCGGAGTATCTATCTCAGGCTAATTCAAATGCTTATCTGATTGGAAAAGCAAGGTATCGGGACCATGATGAAGAGCGTGGCACGACGGATAAGAGAAATTTTAGAAAATACGAAAAAGTAATATGTAAATAGCAGGTCTCCGTTATTGGGAAAAATTGTTATAAATTCAGTCGCAGAGTTAGATACTCTGCGACAAATTGCTTTCTATACTTTCATTATTAAAAGATGTTGGGGGCAAAAGCCCCCGACTTTGACGGCTATATTGACGGTGGAAAAAATCCGGCTTGTTCCAATTTAAGAATATTTTCCCGTTTAAAATCCATGCTCGGATGTACATAGCGATTTAATGTTGTTGAAATATTGGAATGTCCCAGCATTTCACTTAAAATTTTTATGTCACAGCCAAATTCAATGCAACGTGTTGCAAAGGTATGGCGGAGCGTGTGAAAGTGAACATCCTGTATACCAAGATCTTTTGTATACTTTTTTAATTTACGCTGTAAATTTCGGGGATCTATGAATTGGTGATTCCCTGTTAGAATAAAGGCTTCAGGGTCGTCATGTTGAAATAGTTTGAACAGTTTTTGCAGTCCATTTGTAACAGGCAGCGTTCTTGCGGAAGAAAAAGTTTTTGGCGTTCCGAGCTGGAGGAGCGTTTTTTTTGCAGAATCACTATCTGGATTTTTAATACGCTGAACAGTATGTCTCACAGTCAGAAGTCCTGATTCTACAGAAATATCTTTCCACTGTAAAGCACATACTTCTCCAATCCGAAGTCCGGTAAATAGTGCGATCAAAACTGAAAATTTGTAAATATCAAAATCCTGAACTAAATATTGTATTAAATTTTGTTGCTCTTCCGCTGATAAAACTCTTAATTCTTTTCGTTCAAGCCTGGGATAAGAAATAGTAATAGAAGACAGGTTGCTGTTGGTTTCAGCTTGAATATAGCTGATTATTTTATGTACAAATGTCAAAATGTCCCGTACTGTCTTAGGGGAAAGCTTCTTCTGATATAATAGATCTTTTGAAAAATCAGCGATTATATCCGAATTTAAATCAGTGAAACTATAATCTCCCAACTGCGGTTTTATGTGATTTTCCAGCATGAAATGGTATTTCGCAAGTGTAGATTTTTTTAATCGGCTTTCATTAATCTTTATCCACTGTACACAATATTCAGAAAAACGCTTCCTATATATATCCTTTGATACCGGAGGTGAATTTAGCATAAGTTCAATTTTTGCTCGAGTTACCTTTTCTTTTGTTTCCCGGTAAGAATGTCCGTAACAATAGCCGTATTTAATTTTCTTATTTTTATCATACCCCTTTTTATAACGACCTTCCCATCGTCCATCTTTGCGTTTATAAATATTTTCTCCTGGTATGATGTAGTCATAGACCAATAAGGTCATCCACATCATATTCTCTAA
>OJMI01000722.1_pt1 | contig 41928 bp, 30 predicted proteins | sample 1597131 | NCBI WGS metagenome assembly OJMI01 (sample SAMEA2452116, study PRJEB22498) | human gut metagenome | reverse complement strand
TACCGGGACAGTCTGCCGATTGACTCATAATGACGGAATTAAACGACAGTCCCTACATTATTGCCTCCTACGGTAATAGTGCTACCGCTACCGTTTCCGCCTCCGTTGTCATCATCGTCATCACTACATGAACAAAAAGCCAAAGGAATGCATGCCATAAGCATCATGGCCATAAATCTAAATCTTTTCATAACTGTTTGTAAAATCATTAAGAGAGTCCTGTTTATCTGCTTTATTATTCCATATCAGGCAGAAGGACTCTTTATCAACCTGATACAGAAGTATAACGAAGCAAATTTAATACTTATTTTTACCCCTCCCATTTCATAATAATTAACTATATTTTATCTATTTACAGAACGCCCAAACATAACCCATCCCTCACAGACTCATCTCACGCAAAAAGTTCCTGCAATACCTCAAGTGATTTCATTTCCGGAAAAGCGGGCATATGCAGACGGTAATACTCCAGAATAATCTCCAGACACCGGTTGCGCTCCGCACGACTCATGGCAAACAGATGCATCGTCTCATAATTCATACGCATCAGCGTGCCCAGACGCGATGCCTCTTCCGGACGTACATAATCGGGATGAAAAGGAGGAGACGACACGAAACAGGCACCACGAAGGTCGAAACAGTCGCCGTCGCGATAATCGTCAAGGTTCGGATACAAACCCATGAAGCGGGAAAAGCGCATCAGAAAAACCAGATGAAAATTGGCCGTCGTACCGGTACACCCGTCGAGCCACTGCAACGAATTCAGCAGATAAATATACAGAGGTACATTCTCCATCTCCTCGTGCAGTACATACGAAAGGAATTCTGAAAGAAACAACGCCACCGCCGACTTATACGGATTATAGGGTAAAGACTGAAAGATGTATGACAGGCGCACATCTTTCATGCGCTGCAGATTCAGACGGGGACGATAATCCGATTCAAACTCAATAACCGAGAAAGGCTGGAACATCACATTGCGTACATCCGCCCGCCTGGAACGTGAAAGGGTAACCATATACGATACACGTCCGTGCTGCTCGGTATATACATCTACAATCATTGACGTATCGGCATATTTTATGGTACGTAATACAATTCCGTTGGTTCGTTGCAACATAATTTTCCAGATTCTTCATTAAAATTCTTGGCGAAACAAAAATACTACTTTTTCTCTATCGGTGAAAACTTTATTTCTCATACGATGAAAAGGTACTCAGAGCCCTTGTTCGCAGTAACCCGTATAACAGCAGACTGACCCTTAAGGCTCAGTCTGCTGGGCCTTGGTCGCCAGTCTGCTGAGCTTCCCTTGCCAGCACGCTGAGCCTTGGTTGCCAACAAACGGTACTTTCAAGCCCTCAAAAAGCCAAATTCAACAACCAAGAATACAAGGACAGACACAAAAACAAAGTCCTCGAAAAAGCCGTATTTTCATTATATCGTAATCAAGAATTCGCCTCCCTTTCTTATTTAACTTTTGTTAGTATTTTAAATAATACATTGTTATACAGTATAATACACCCTATTTTCTCACATTTTCAACAAAAAGGAGAAAATTTTTTCTCTAAAACATTTGGCAGACTCAAAAAAACCCTCTACATTTGCAACCGCAAACGAGAGATAACGACTCTCGAAAACAAAAAGGCGAAAGCCTTGAAATAATAGGATGGCCCGTTCGTCTATCGGTTAGGACGCAAGATTTTCATTCTTGAAAGGGGGGTTCGATTCCCCCACGGGCTACTAAAAGTAAACGGATTAAAAAACAAGTAAAAGATTAGTCGAGATGGCAAATCATAAATCATCACTCAAAAGAATCAGACAAGAAGAGAAAAGAAGACTTCACAACAGATATTATGGCAAGACCATGAGAAATGCTGTTAGAAAACTTCGTTCTATTAGCGATAAAGCTGAAGCTGTTGCTATGTATCCTTCAGTTCAGAAGATATTGGATAAAATGGCAAAAGTTAACTTGATCCACAAGAATAAGGCTGCTAATTTGAAATCTAAATTGTCTGCTCATATCAACGGACTTGCTTGAAAAAGCATATAACTTGTCAAAACTAGAATATGAAAGGTTGGATTGTCGACGATCCAACCTTCTTTCTTTTATATACGCAATATCCGAAAGATGCATTTTCATCCGCCGGATAACGTATCATCCCCTTCTCTCCTCTTATCATACAACCTTCTAAAAGCTGCCACAAAAAGATGGCCTTAAAAATTTTTTTTCATAGCCTGTAAAGCACACATTTATAACTTGTAAATTTTCAAAAGACGGATATAAATTAAAAAAACATGGCCTATAAAAAAACGTCATAACTTATTGTTCCAAAAGCTATCCCGAACAATATTTTTTCACTATCCAACCTTCCCCCAATTGGATATTTTTTCGTAAATTTGTACGATATATATTTGACAATACATCCCTATGACAGAAGAACAAAAAACTAACAACGGAGCTAATTATTCAGCCGAAAATATACAAGTTCTGGAAGGTTTGGAAGCAGTTCGCAAACGCCCGGCCATGTATATCGGCGACATAAGCGAGAAAGGTTTACATCATTTGGTCTATGAAGTAGTAGACAATTCTATTGACGAAGCTCTTGCAGGCTATTGTAATCATATAGAAGTCACCATAAACGAGGATAACTCCATTACCGTACAAGACAACGGACGTGGTATTCCGGTCGACTTACACGAAAAAGAAAAGAAATCAGCACTTGAAGTAGTAATGACCGTACTGCATGCCGGAGGAAAATTCGACAAAGGTTCGTATAAAGTATCCGGAGGACTTCACGGTGTGGGTGTTTCGTGTGTAAACGCCTTATCTACCAGAATGATATCTAAAGTACGCCGTAACGGAAAAGTGTACCAGCAGGAATATGCATGCGGAAAACCTCTTTACCCTGTTAAAGAAGTAGGAACATGCGACCCGAACCAAACAGGAACCAGCCAGACATTCTGGCCCGACCCAAGCATCTTCATCACTACAGTATATAAATACAGCATCTTGCAGGCACGTATGCGTGAACTGGCATACCTCAATGCCGGTATTACCATTACACTGACTGACAAACGCGAAAAAGACGAAGAAGGCAACTTCAAATGCGAAAAATTCCATTCAGAAGAAGGAGTCAAGGAGTTTGTACGCTTCCTGAACTCAAACAACACACCGCTTATCAACGATGTAATTTATCTGAATACCGAAAAGCAGGGAGTACCCATTGAATGTGCCATCATGTACAATACCGGATTCCGTGAAAATCTGCATTCATACGTCAACAATATCAATACCATTGAAGGCGGTACACACGAAGCCGGATTCCGTATGGCGCTGACCCGCGTGCTCAAGAAATATGCAGAAGACAGCAAAGCCCTTGAAAAAGCCAAGGTGGAAATCTCCGGTGAGGACTTCCGCGAAGGTCTGATTGCCGTTATCTCTGTAAAAGTGGCAGAACCTCAATTTGAAGGACAGACCAAGACCAAACTCGGAAACAATGAAGTAAGCGGTGCCGTAAATCAGGCTGTGGGTGAAGCTCTGACCAACTATCTGGAAGAACATCCGAAAGAGGCCAAGATTATAGTAGACAAGGTAATTCTGGCCGCAACTGCGCGTATAGCAGCCCGCAAGGCACGCGAATCAGTTCAGCGCAAGAGCCCGATGACCGGTGGAGGACTTCCCGGCAAACTGGCAGACTGCTCAGACAAGGACCCGGCAAAATGTGAACTGTTCCTCGTGGAGGGAGACTCTGCAGGTGGTTCGGCCAAACAGGGACGTGCGCGTGCTTTCCAGGCAATTCTTCCCTTGCGCGGTAAGATTCTGAACGTAGAAAAAGCCATGTGGCACAAGGCTTTCGAGAGCGATGAGGTAAACAATATCATACAGGCTTTGGGAATACGCTTCGGTGTGGGAGAAGACAGCAAGGAAGCCAACATTGAGAAGTTGCGTTACCATAAGATTATCATCATGACCGATGCCGATGTCGATGGTTCTCACATCGACACCCTTATCATGACACTCTTCTACCGCTATATGCCACAGCTCATTCAGGAAGGTTACCTGTACATTGCCACTCCTCCCTTATATCTGTGCTCTAAAGGAAAGATAAAGGAATATTGCTATACAGACGAAGACCGCCTGCGCTTTATCGAAAAATACGGCGAGGGAAGCGAAAACGGTATCCATACACAACGATACAAAGGTTTGGGAGAAATGAACCCCGAACAGTTGTGGGAAACAACCATGAACCCCGATACCCGCTTGCTTAAACAGGTACATATTGAAAATGCTGCCGAAGCCGACTATATCTTCTCCATGCTGATGGGTGATGATGTAGGTCCACGCCGCGAATTTATCGAAACTCATGCAACCTATGCAAATATCGACGCATAATAGCACACAGATAATCCAATAAGAAAAGCACTCTTTGCCGACAATGAATGTTCTGACAAAGAGTGCTTTTTATTTTATTGATAAAGAGTTGTCTTATCTTCCTTTATAAATCAGCGGGCTTTATTCACTTGCTCGGGATTACCATAATACTTGATATCGCCTACTCCTTTCGACTTGATATCGACAAGCTGGCTGCCGTAACAAGTTATATATCCCACTCCCGTATGAATCAGGGTAACACGCTCGGCTTTCAGTTCCTTGGCATTGATATCTCCCACTCCTGAAGCCTTATAACGTACCGTACGCGCCTTTCCCGAAAGACGGAAATTACCAACTCCTGCACTGTTTACTTCCAGACGGTCACACTCAATATGTTGCAGGCGCATACTTCCCACTCCATAATTGTCAAGCTGCAGATAATCCTGCTTCAAGTCTGAACTGGTTCTGAAATTGCCTACGCCTCTGTTTACAACACGCTTCAGTTCCGGCCCTGAAATCTTAACCTGAAGTCCTTTTCCGGCCCGCTTGTTTCCAATACTGCGCGTATTGACTTCAAGTACCCCCTTATGCGATTCAATCACCACATAAGGCAGATAGTTTTCCGGTCCTTCTACTTCAATCCCGACTTTCCTTGACTGTGAAAAAACCACATCGGCCACTCCATTAATTTCTATCTCATCAAAAGCTGCCACATAATACTTCTTCTTCGCTTTCTCCTGGCTGGGAGCTTCCTGACTGGTATGATCGGCCATCATCCGACATCCGGCCAGCAATAAGAATAACAGCATTACTCCTGCAACAATTCCTGTTGTTTTTTTCATAGGTATGCAATTAATTAGAATACTGATACGATATAAGCGGAATAAAGTAAACAAAAAGTTATGAAAGGAAGAAACTTTCAAGAACGAAAATATCAGAAGAGTGGTATTTTTATCTGAATTAAGACAATATACCGCTCTTCTGATATTCAATACTGTTACAATAAATCCGCCGGCGAAGCGTTACGGAATAATCGGCACAGGAATGCCGCACATTAAATATATCCTTGTTTTTTAAGCTCTTCCGCTACATTTTCAAGCTCCTCATACCATTCTTTTCCGAACTTACGGATCAATGGCTCTTTCAGAAACTTATAAACCGGAACATTCTCCTTTTCGCCCAACAACACTGCAGCCTTGCAAACATCCCAACGATGATAGTTGAGCGCCTTATAAGGGCCGTAATCTCCGATACGGATTGGATACAGATGGCATGAAACCGGCTTGTAGAAATCTGTCTTCCCTTCACGGAAAGCCTTCTCTATAGCACAGTAACAGCATCCGTTCTTGTCATAGCATGTAAATACGCAGTCTTTTCCATTGACGATAGAAGTAACCAGGTCTCCCTCCTCATCAGTATAGACTACTCCCTGACGGTCTATCACCTCACGTGCCTCGGCAGACAATTCATCCCAAACTACCGGAAGTACTTCTTCCAGCTTTTCAACCTCGTCAAGTTCTACCGGAGCTCCGGCATCTCCTTCAATGCAACATTCTCCTTTACATGCATCAAGGTTACACACAAATTTCTCACGGAAAACGTCTAGTCCAACAATTACATCATCTATCTGAACCATAATCTTATAAATAAAGAAAGCACGAACTGCATCCTGTTACAACACTTCAACTTCGGTACTTCATTGCCAGAGTCTGGTGCCCGTACGGTGCAATTCGTGCTTTATCTGTTATTATTCTCAGTCTTTAATCAAATCACGTCCTGTCATTTCTGAAGGTTGTGCCATGCCCATGATGTGAAGAATTGAAGGAGCCACATCGGCAAGCACGCCGTTTTCAACCTTTGCATCCTTATTCTTGGTTACATATACAAATGGAACCGGATTCAAAGAGTGAGCAGTGTTCGGTGTTCCGTCTTCATTCAATGCATGGTCTGCATTTCCGTGGTCGGCAATGATAATGACTTCATAGTCATTTGCCTTGGCAGCCTCAACGGTATCCTTAACACATTCGTCGATTGCCTTTACAGCCTTCTCGATAGCTTCGTATATTCCAGTATGTCCTACCATATCACCGTTAGCATAGTTTACAACGATGAAATCATATTTGTTTTCATTGATGGCAGCCACCAGTTTGTCTTTTACTTCGTAAGCGCTCATTTCCGGTTTCAGGTCATAGGTAGCTACTTTCGGAGAAGGAACCAGAATGCGGTCTTCGTTATCATACGGAGTTTCACGTCCACCGTTGAAGAAGAAGGTTACGTGTGCATATTTCTCTGTTTCTGCAATATGCAATTGCTTCTTGCCGCTTGCAGCCAGATACTCACCCAGTGTATTCTGCACATTTTCCTTATCAAACAGGATGTGTACGCCCTTGAATGAAGCATCGTACGGAGTCATGCAGTAATATTGCAATCCGGGAATGGTATGCATACCCTGTTCTGGCATATCCTGCTGTGTAAGCACCACGGTAAGCTCCTTGGCACGGTCGTTACGGTAGTTGAAGAAAATCACTACATCACCTTCCTTGATAGTACCGTCGAAGTTAGCGTTTACAATCGGTTTGATAAACTCATCGGTAACATCAGCATCATATGATTCCTGCATAGCCTGTACCATATCTGTAGCTTTCTTACCAATTCCGTTTACCAGCATATCATAAGCTTCTTTTACACGCTCCCAGCGTTTGTCACGGTCCATTGCATAGAAACGTCCTACGATAGAAGCAATCTTTCCGGCAGATTGTTTGCAATGCGCATCAAGCTGTTCAATGAAGCCCTTACCGCTTCTCGGGTCGGTATCACGTCCATCCATGAAACAGTGGATGAATGTGTTCTCCAGTCCGTATACCTTTGCAATATCACAAAGTTTGAACAAATGCTCCAGTGAACTGTGCACACCACCGTTTGAAGTCAATCCCATGAAATGAATGTTCTTACCATTTTCCTTTGCATAAGAGAAAGCAGAAACCACTTCCTTGTTCTGCATTATGCTGTTATCGGCACAAGCACGGTTAATCTTCACAAGGTCTTGATATACAATGCGTCCTGCACCAATATTCAAGTGACCTACTTCAGAGTTACCCATCTGTCCATCGGGTAATCCTACATTTTCTCCACTTGCCTGTAACTGTGAGTGTGGATACTCAGCCAATAAAGAATCCCAATATGGAGTCGGTGTGTTAAAGATTACATCATCTTTCTTGTGGTCTCCACATCCCCAACCATCAAGAATCATTAAAAGTGCCTTCTTTGCCATAATTTATTCTTTTTTTAAGTTGTTCTGTTTTTTGCGCTGCAAAGTTAATCAAATTTAGACATTTAGCATTATAACTAATGTTAAGTGAAGAAGTTCCCAACGGAAAAAGCAACTTTATACCGACACATCGTATTTACTGCACTATCTCATATCCTACTATTTTACATTGACTATTACACGTTCGTAACGTGTCAAGGCCGGTTTTCCGTTGTCTGTTACGGCCACAATGATATGCATGGTTCCTTTCTGTTTTCGGTACTATAAACCAGGCTTTAGCCTTATCGGCATCTTCTATCTTCAACGGATTACCTTTGCGAGCTGTAGCTATATTAAATGTTCCTACTTCCGGATAATAGAACCACTCATAAGAAAGTTTATTTCCATCAGGATCAGAACTGCCTTCTACACTCAGCTCCACACGGTCGCCAACCTTTGCCTCTATCTCTCTGGCAGAAGCCAATTTCACTACAGGCGGATGATTCGCATTTTCATAATCATTGATGGTCCAATCCATTCTTGCAGCAAAATCATTCTGAAAAGCTTCTCTCCACCGCCATATCGTGGCTTTATTACTGGTATGCCATGAGCCGTCTACTCCCATAACTTCATCCTGAGCGTCGGTCCAAATCGGACGGGTTTCTGGCTCTATGAACCAACGTTCCGTACGAGGCTGATAATATTCATATCGTCCACCCCAGCTTCCCCAATTGGGGTTCTCCGGATTTCCAAGTCCGTTATCAATCAGATACAAGAAAGTAGGCGTGTCTCCTTCCATCAGGAATTTCATAAACGGATATTGTGCACCCAACGGACCTTTACAACGAATATTCTTATCCAACCACGGATTGTCTACTATTGTGAAGTTTGCTCCTGCAAAACGTCCGTGAAACTTGTCACCGCTTATTCCGCTCCATGTTCCATAATGATAACCTCCAAACTTATGATATCCGGGACTTACAATATAAAACAGGTCTTTGAATGTCTTTCTTATCCACGGACCGCTGTCGTCCTGATCGGAAATCGTATAAACTCTCAGTTTCTTTACAAACGCGTCTACTTCTTCAGATGAACGGGTTTCCTTGACTTTCCATAAAGCCTGTGCCAGACAGTTAGGGCCTCCCCACACCAGTACCCATACCGGACGTTCGTCTTTCTTGTCTACTGTCTTTATAATCCAGTCAGATCCTTCCGAGTCCATTCCTTTACCCACGGCATGCATTCCATAGTCTGCACGTCCCTCTTTTACAACAGAAAGAAGATATTTTGATGTAGGATATCCACTTTCATGCTTCAACAGATTAGGTTGTACCTTACCATATGCTTCTACAATTTCCTTTATCCGCCATGTGGCAAGTTCTCTTTTCTGATGTACAGAAGTTGTTGCAATCAGTCCCTCTACATCCCACTGGTTCGAATAGGTCAGAAAGCGCACCAATGACATTGCATCGTCCGGTTCGTTCTCAATATCGGTCAACACTATCACTCTCGGCTTTTCATGGTTTTCCGCCATTACCGTAATGCCGGTCAACAACATTACAAAGGCTAATAAGAATCTAAAATTTTTCCTCATTGTATAATTACTTGCTTTATTATTGATTAAGATTAACACATTACACACACTTTACCAAAAGCAAAAAACAAAGATTTCAGGTATTATAAGAGGATATATTTGTCAAAGAGGTGGATTTTCTAATCATTAAGCAATGCAATAAAAAGACTATCAGAATATTCTGCCATAAGTTCTCGCATATGCTGCAACAAGCAAAAAAAGGACACGTGCTTTCTACCAAAACGACGTGTCCTCTTCAAGTAAAAGACGTGTCCTTTTTAAAAAAGCACACGTCCTTTTCATACTACTATCATTACTCTACGATATAATCTTTCATTCCATCCGACTGCTCTATGTGATAACCATTGTCATCGGCATAAATGAACAAATATTCCATCTCCGGATGACGCGCCATCAGCTCTCTTGCCTTCTCACGTCCCAAGGCCATACAGGCAGTGGCATAAGCATCGGCAACAATACAAGTTCCGGCAACAATTGTTGCACTGAGAATATCGCTATGGGCAGGGTAACCGGTTATCGGATTAATGGTATGTGCGTATTTCTTTCCATCCTTCACATAAAAGTTCCGATAATCGCCCGATGTAGCAACACCCACTTTTTTCTTCAATTCCAGAATCCGCATTATCTCATTGTTCATATTCGTAGAATCATCCACAGGCTTGTTGATTCCTATATGCCAGGGGTTACCTTTGGCATTCACGCCCTTTCCTATCATCTCTCCACCTATGTCTACCAGGTAATTCTCTATACCTTTCGACTCAAGCATACCGGCTATCAGGTCGCATATACACCCGTCGCCCACAGACGAAAAGTTCAAAAGCATGCGCGGGTCATCCTTTATCACTTTATTCCCGTCAAGATGAACCATCTTATAGCCTACAAATGACTTCAGACTGTCAATCATCTCCGGTGTCACCTCTCCCATATTTCTGAATCCGAATCCCCATGCATTGATAAGAGGAGCACACGTAATATCAAATATTCCATCAGTCTGTTCCGACACACCGTTTGCTACCTGAAAGGCATGCATGAATATCGAGTCGACCGCTACATCTTCATTGCGGTTTACGGCACTGACAATCGACAACGAGTCGAACGGATTCAACGAATGATAAAAGGCTTTTATCTCCGAAAGGATTTCATCATCCAAAGACTTTTCGTGCTGGTACGTCACACGGTAGTAAGTATGTGTATGACCCTCTGTCAAATAATACTGTTTCGGACGGCTACATCCAACTACAAGGAGTAACATGACACTCCATAAAAGGCATTTTCTTATCATATACAAACGAGTTTTTATTTACTTATTCAGTTCTTACCCGGCAAAGGCTGGGATATACGGAAGCTGCTCACCACTCCGGCTGCCAGGGCAAATATCACAGACAGCAACAAACATGACTGTACACCACCAGCTCCTACAAACAGACGGAACAGCAGAGCTACCAGCGTTGTGCCCAATGTCTGCCCCAACAAACGGGCCATACCCTGCATGCCACTGGCCGCCCCACTACGATGGCGCGGAGCCGACGATACAATGGTAAAATTGTTTGGTGTCTGAAACAATCCGAATCCCATGCCGCAAAGTATCATGCGCCACATAATATCCCATTTCTCCGGATGCTCCGGCAATATGTAAAGCGAAAACAGTCCGCCTGCAAATATCAGCATACCTACTCCACCCAACAGCCCCGGATGAACTTTCTCAAGCAAACGTCCGGCCAGAGGAGCAGTGAGTATCGTTGCCAAAGGCCACGGCGTGAGCAACAGACCAATTTCAGCGGCATTATAGGCCAATACATCCTGCAGGAAGAAGGGCAATGACACCATAGCCAGCATCTGAGCCGAGAACGAGGCAATGGACGTACCCATAGACAATGCAAAGATAGGTATCTTCAGCAAATCGACCGGCAAAAGAGGCTCTTCCATACGAAGTTGCCTGCGTATGAAATAAAAGGCCACAATTACAAGCAAACCCAGCTGCAAGTAAATAAGATATCTGTTTTCATCATGTACAAAGCCCTCAAGCGAATACAGGAGCAGACCAAACGTCAAGGCATTGGCCAGCGCACTGACAAAATCGAACGAATGACGCCTTTCTCTCGAAGGATTATCGGGAAGCAGACGATAACCGATTATCCATGCCAGCAATCCGATAGGCAGATTTATCAGAAACAGCCAGTGCCACGACAGACAAGACAGAATGGCTCCCGCTATGGAAGGGCCGGAGGCCGCTGATACCGCCACGACCATGGCATTGAATCCGAGTCCGCGCCCCAGATATTTGGGAGGATAAATCAGACGGAGCAATGCGGCATTTACACTCATGATGGCTGCCGCCCCGATACCTTGCAGTACGCGCGAAACAACCAGCAGCCAGAATGTTCCCGACAACGCACAAAACAAGGAAGAAACTACAAACAGGCACATTCCTGTCAGAAATACTTTCTTATAGCCATACAAGTCGCCCAACGAAGCAAACGACAACAAAGAAACAGTAATCATAAGCTGATAGGCATTCACTATCCATATGGCCGAAGACGGTGAAATGGAAAATTCCTGTGTAAGCGTAGGCAACGCAACATTGACAATCGTTCCGTCAAGGACCGACATCATAATAGCCAGCAATACTGCAATGGCTCCCCAATACTGACGGGGCACAGGTATTATCTTTGCAAGTAAGTCCATTGGTTTCATAACCACAAAAATAAATCTAATATGCTCTTCCGAAAACAAACAAGACGCTAACTTTACTTATTTTAACTCTGACAAAAAAATACGCGTACGATTCGAATCATACGCGTATCAACATTCATTTAACCAACTTCCCTGAATGGGTTAATGATATGTCATCCAATACCTATTGACATACCTAAAAAACATAAGCTACCTGTTATAATTGATTTTTTTAATATCATCCTTGCAGTGTTCACGCAATGGCTTTCATCACGAAAGCACATGGCGTTATTCCTGCAACCAACCTTCAACGAAGGTTATTACCATTATTAAACTTATGAACAATATGATAGTTTCTATTTTGCTTTTTCTACTTTCGCCAGCCATTCCGGATATTCATCCAAAATGCCTTGAGGAGATGTAGTATACCATGAATAACCACCTCTTCGTTCCCTTCCTATTTCTTCAAGCTTGTCTTTCTTCACTCCATCACGGTCACAGAAGAAAGGTTTTTCGGTATCCAAATCATAAAATCTGGCCCACATAACGGCTCCTTCGGCCGGGACCGTATGCGCATCAAATTTCTTTTCGCCTACTTCAAAACGGTCTACTTTCATGTTTTTCACTTCATGCTTTTCAAACCAGTCTACCGCTCCCTTTACTGCACTGATTACTTCCTGTGAAGGATTGGGCAATGACATCAGCAAACGTACAATACCTACCGACTCTGCACCACTGAATGACGGCAATTCATAAGCTCTGGCAGCTGCCGGCTCAAATGTATTTTCATCATGCTGTGCGCACCACACTGTGGGATGTCCGTCAACCTTTATCTGTGTTTTCAGTATACAGTCTATTCCCTTGTTAAAGGCTTTCCGTGCTTCGTCCTTCACAGACTCTGACAAGTTCAATGCATTATATGGTTTCTTATTCTCATATATATCGCGCAACATCCACATTACATTGATATATGCATCGTCATTGTATGTAATGTGTGATGAATATCCCACATTCTTACGCGGCGGGAAGAATTGCGGCCATCCGCCATTGTCATATTGTGCGTCAAGCAGATACTGAAAAGCTTTCAGAAAAGAATCCTTGTATTTTTGCTCTTTGCTAAAGCCATATACTTTAGCCAGATATAACATTTCCAACGTGGTAGCTCCGTTGTCTATTGTCGAACCAACTCCTGAACGGCGCACTTCGGCCAGTTTCTTTTCACTCAACAACCGATGATAAGGTATATTCTTCTGCCATCCACCATTGTCCATCTGACGGGCAATCAGCTGGTCTGCAATGGCCAAAGCCTGTTTGGTCCCATACCATTCTGCCGGCATCCTTCTCACTACATTTTTCCAGGCCATCTTCTCCACATTTTTTTCTGCGGCATTTGTCTGCGAAAAACAGAATCCGACAAACTGTATCAATAATAAACATAACAATCTATACATAGCTCATTTTTTTATTTGTTCATTTGACAGCAAATGTATGGAATAGTAAAATCGGCATAGTGGATTTTTTGATATTTTGAGGGTATTTTTTGACTATCACCTGTAAATATCACGCTCAACGGCTAAAAAAGCATTTGTTTTTCCCACATTCCATGATTACGGCTTTACTTTTTTATTTTCTACGGATATAAATTTTCCTGTATCGGTTATAAAAAATAAAATAACGGCCATAAAAGACAGGAATTATAACTTATGAAAATAAAAAAGATGGCTATGATTTTAAAAATCATAAGTTATGAAAATGCAAAAAGAAAGCCATCCCCGAAATAACAGGGACGGCTATTCTCATTTTACTTATGTTTATTGATTGTTTGGAAATAAATCTCTTATGTCAACGGTCTTCGCATGTTGCCTGTAAGAGTTCCAAGACTTTTTCGGCATAACGTTTTCCCAGCAACAGCTGACTGGCAGTATCAAAATGGGGATCGGTCTCATCCTTATAAGGCATCAGGTCCTTTGAGGAAACACAAGCCGAACAGGGTAACCACAAGGCTGTCGTCTCAATCATCTTATTAAACGGTACCGTACCTTCCGAACGCTTTGTCCAGTTCCATCGTGAAATCTGACCTACCACAACCGGAAGTTCTGGCATGTTCAGATCCTTGCGCAAATCGGTCATGAGGCGGAGAAGTTTCTCCTTGTATGCTTCAGGATGAGCACAGTCTGCTTCGCCCTGATGCCATATAACCGCTCTCAGACGGCCATGCTCCATTGCTTCGCGTACACGGGCCAATGCCTGTTCATAATAACCGTCGGCGCTTCCCTTTAACCATGAATTGATTGACGAACCTCCGCGAGCATTCACCACAAGACCTATTTCTCTTCCTGTCTGTTCGTGCATTTCTTTTCCGAAGGCATATGCCGGTCCAAGACGTTGCATTGACATATCCTTACGGATTGTAGAATAGCGGTTCATCGGATTCACAGCTTTTTCAAAAACATTCTTATCGTTAAACAGATAGACATGCTGCAATGTATCCATTACTTCGGGAGTGAGGGTAGCTCTTCCGGCCATGTTAGACTGACCGATACACAAATATATATCCAGTTCATGAGGTGATTGCTCCACCTGTGCACTGAGCCGCAGGCAGCCGGCCCAGCACATAAGGCAGAACAAAACACTCCATATTTTAATTATATTTTTCCTTTCAGACATAATCACCAGTTTTTGTAAATACGAATGGCATTCAACGCAGGTTCACCCTTTTGTTTATGGAATCCCACAGTAATGCCTTTACCGTCTTTCACTGTCACGATAAACTTCTTGATTACGGCACGGGCATAACCATACTCACGGGCAATATTGAAGTCGGTCAGTACCATCTTGCCGTTAAGTGAAACTCCGAATACGCGTTCCCCAGCCGTAGTCTGTACCGCATCGGCACCCAGATTGTAGGCCAGCGCTTCCTTCTTCATGTTCGAATCGAGTTCGGCCCAATAAAGATATACGGTGTATTCACCATCGGGGACATCGGCCTTGAAAGCTTCCAGTCCGCGACGCTGAGTCTGGAATATAGGATTCATATCCGTTCCGAAGATATCAATATCCGAACCGAGCATGGTTCCAAATCCGGTAGCACGACGGAAAGGCTCTCCACCTACATATCCCCAACTTCCTTTTTCGTAAGGTTTCTCAGGAATCCATGCCGTATGTGATACTCTGTCGTCAAAATAACGGGGGCTTCCGAGCATCACATTCATTTCAGTAAACGGCACATCCTTGCTGTGCAAATCAGACGGTATCAAATCAAATGAAACGCGAAGCATGTCACGGATTTCTTTTCCGTCGACAGAGGCAACAGCTTCTATCACATTCTCTCCATCGGCAAACGGCACATCAAAGAAGGCCATGCATTCGGCCGTCTGTTTCTTACCCAAAGAACGTCCGTTGACCAGAAGTTCCACCTCAGCGGCATTGCTGAACACCGGCATGCTCTGCACGCTGGTATTTTCAGAAGTGCTGACTACTCCTCCACGGGCCATCCACTCACGCTGACCTATCATCAGATACGGTTGCTTGCTCAGTGAGGCCTGATAGAACAGATAAGTATCCTTCTTTTCACGATTAAGACCAACGATACCTTTGTTATTGACATGCGGCACAGCATCAATACGTGATTCTGAATAGAAATCGTTCAGATTCCACATGCTTGAGCCGGCAATAAACGGACGTTTAGCCATTTCGCGCATGTAATGTGAATGGTATACCAGACCGTATTCCTGTGAAAAATCAAAACGTTCGGAATCATATGAATGCAGACGAGGGTCTACTCCCGGTCCGTATTCGGTAACAATCAGCACCTTGCCTTTGTATGTATTGTGTGCTCTGTCGAGCAGACGCTGAAACTCATTGATATCGGGCTCGTACCATCCCTGGTAAAGATTCCATCCCTGAATCATAGGTATTTCAGTAAGATGAGCTGCCTCATAAGCTGCAGGAGCATTATGATAGGCCATCATGGTGTAACGTGAAGGGTCTTCCTTACGTATTACATCTTCAAGCGCACGTGCCACTTTCTCGGTAAACTTATAATACTTCTCCAGTTGCGGACCGTCTTTGTAAGGCTGACGCAACAGAATTTCGTTCATATATCCCCATATCATAACCGAAGGATGATTGAAATCCTGACGTACCATCTCTACAGCCATATTAACTGAATTGTCAAGGAATGCCTCAGTTTCGGTCACGGCATTGATTACCGGTATCTCTACCGAAGTAACAATACCCAGCTTATCACACATCTCCATAATAACAGGGTCTTGCGGATAATGTGATACACGCAGGAAATTACCTCCCATCTCTTTCAGAAGCAACACGTCCTGCACGTGCATCTCATCGCGCAAGGCATTTCCTTTCTCAAAATAATCCTGATGACGTGCCGTTCCTACCAGTTTGCGGTGACGACCGTTCAGGAAGAAACCTTTATCGGCATCGAATTCAAACCAGCGCAGGCCCAGCGGATTGACAACTTCATCGAGCAGGCTGTTTGTTTCCTTGTCATACAAACGTGTATATACGGTATAGCGGTAAGGATCGTCAATATCCCAAAGGCGTGGATTAGCCATCTTGATAGCGGTGCCTCTCACGTCGAGAGTCTGTCCGGCAGCAACCTTTACTACCGATGAGATACGTTTTACCTCCTTACCCTCAGCATCGGCAATGATGTTTTCTACACGGATTTCTTTCTTCATATTGGCGTCATTGGTCACCAAAGACTGGATTTCTACCGTAGCTTCTTCTTTTGAAACCTTCGGTGTACGGATATATACTCCAGACGAAGCATAATCATTCACAGCCATATGAACAGGATTCATGAACTGCAAATATACATCACGATAGATACCTCCATAGAAAGTAAAGTCGGCAGAAAGAGGCGGAATATCGGGATTGTGCTCGTTGCTCACACAGATAGCAAACAGATTGTCTTCACCAAAACGAACCTTCGAAGTGATATCGAAACAGAAACGGGTATATCCTCCCTTGTGTTCGCCAATATAGTAACCGTTTACATAAAGTTTGACTTCCTGATTGGCACCTTCGAAATACATCACCACATTACGTCCTTCCTGAGAACGGTCGATAAAGATATTTTTCCGATACCATGCCGGGCCACGGTAATAACCGGGCTCATCGTCATCGGTATCCTTGGCATTCCATGTATGGGGAATATGTACTGTTTCCCATGAAGAATCATCGCAAGCCGCAAGATGAGCCTCAAAGGGAGAACCTTTCATAAATTTCCATCCGTCATTGACAGAATAGACCACGCGTTCCTGCGCCTGCATCCATCCGGCAACAAACAGCATCAAGAATAAAAAGAGATACTTTTTCATAGGTAATAAACGTTTTTTATTTGAAATTCAATTCTGTTTCTACGCCTGTATAAACACATTTCTTAACGATAGGTCCGGCAATATGCGGACGATAGAGTCTTACCGTGACATTCACATTTACAGGCATGCCCGGATAAGTGCCGTCGCACTTGCCAATGACAAGTTTCTGTTCAGCTTCATTCCACTTTATCATCACCTTTGAACAGATATTCTTTTCATAACGGTATGAATCACCTTCATCATCATACCACAGGAAAGAAGCATCGGTTCCGGCATAGACACGAAGTTCAAGTTCATCGTCAGGACGTTCCATGGCATACTGTTTGACCTGTGCCAGCGGAATGATTGAACCGCCCTTTACATAAAGCGGAAGCACATCCAGACGACTGGGCTGTGTATGTTTGGTACCAGCCTTGATTGCTTCACCCGTCCAGAAATCAAACCACATTTTTCCTTCGTGTTCGGGCAAATATGTCACTACTTCGGTCTCCTCTTTCATCGGGCTGAATACCGGACGTACGAGCAATGAAGGACCGAACATATAGGCATTGTCTATATCATACGTACGACGGTCGGATGCAAAATCCATCGCCAGACCGCGCATCATGGTATATCCCTCGGTTGCCACCTTGTATGAAAGCGAATAAATATAAGGCAACAGACGATAGCGCAAGCTGATATACTTCAGCTGATTGTCATAATACGGTGTACCCGGCTGACCAAACTGCCAGATTTCACGGGGTACATTGGTTCCATGTGCCCTGAATATGGGGGTAAAGGCACCAAACTGGAACCAGCGGGAATAGAGCTCCTTGTACTCGTCACTCTTCAATCCGTCAGGGTACTGCGCATCACGTTCCGTAACAAAAAAGCCTCCGGTATCTGAAGTCCAGTAAGGTATGCCCGACATGGACAGATTCAATCCGGCAGTAAGCTGTTTATGCATGTTCTGCCATGAAGCCGACACATCGCCCGACCAGATGGCTGTGCCATAACGCTGCTGGGATGCAAACGCCGAACGGGTGAATATGAATACACGCTTGTCTGCACTTTCATTACGCAAACGGGTATACCAGTCTTTCAACATAACCAGCGAATAAGTATTCAGATAGCGGTGAAAACTTCCTAGATGAGTCTTGCCTGCCGACTTGGTACGCTCGGTCTGTTTCTCCTGGGTGAATCCGTCACGGAAAGAAGGCTCTGTGGCATCGGCCCACCAGGCATCGACTCCCTTGTCATACAATCCTTCTTTCATGTAACGCCATACAATATCACGGGCTACAGGATTATAGGCATCGAATATCTTGTAACCTGCCCAGGTCTTCTCATCAAACAGGGCTCCTATCGAGTCCAGCTCATGATATACCTCGGTCTTCGGGCCAAATCCCGGCCATACCGACAGCATAAAATGCACATTCATTTCATCATGCAGACGGGCAATGACTTCTTCAGGCTTATCAAAATTCTTCGAGTCAAAAGCCAAACGGTTCCAATAAGGCTTCTCGCCCCAGTATTCCCAATCCTGCACAATATTGTCGAGAGGAATTCCACGCTTGCGGTATTCCTTCACTACACCCTCCAGTTCGGCAAATGACTTGTAACGCTCTTTCGACTGCCAAAAACCAAACACCCACTTTCCAAACATCGGCACGTCTCCGGTGAGTGAGCGGTATTCGGCCATGACACTGTCCATATCTTTGCCGGCCATGAAATAATAATCTGACGCATCGGCCACTTCGGAAGCAAAGGAAAAACCTTCGGACGAATCCTTGAAACGCGTAGCCGAATAGTTATCCCAAAGGATTCCGTATCCGGCGGTAGATATAAGGAACGGATTGACTACATCCATGTTGGCCTGTAACAGGCTGACAGAGTCACCGCGATAATTCATCACTCCGTTCTGATACTGGCCAAGACCGTATAAAGCCTCATCGGCAGAAGGAACGAAATGCTGTGTTACTTCCAGACAAGCCTCATCGCCATGTACCGCCCGACGGAAAGTACGGGCACCGTTTTCTTTCTCCTTGAGCAGAACACGGCCCGATGCCGTTTCAGTAAACTGAAAGGCTCCGGTTTCTCGCTGAAAAGTAACGGTCAGTTCATCGGTAGCAAAGACAAACGCATCACCGCTTTCCTTGTATGAGCTCTTCTCATAGCGCTGTTTGTCGGCATCTACAACCAGTCTTACCGTCTGCAAGGTGTCGCCTTGCGGAAGAGACTGTATATGCACACAACGGGGCGAAAAGAATTCTACCTTGTAAGTGATGCTGTCGGCAGAAAATACATAACTTCCCTTGTCGGTCTTCACTCCGGATGAACAGGCCGCAACCAACAATGCTAATAAACTCAGATAAAAAGCTTTCATTTACTTCACTGTATAAATATTATATCCCAACGACAAGTTACGTATAATGACGTTACCTTTCAAATAAAAAGTTGGCGAATTCAGCATATAGGAAATATTTTCCTTATACAGTCTGATTTTTGCCTGTTTCCATTCTCCGGTATTGTCTGTACGGATACGTGCTACCGTATTAAACAGATTCTTGGGTTCACGCTTGGTTGCCGAACGGACAAAAAGTGTTTCTTTTCCTTTGTCAAGGTATTCAAAATAGATATAGCCTTCATGATTGTTCATCTGCAGGTCTGAAACCAGCTGTTTGGGCAACTTGATGGTTACCGTTTCTTCCGGATTATACTCTGCGCCTTTGTTCTTTCCCTTTATTTCAAGGTCTGACGCACGCAGACGCATCATTCTGGTATTCAATACGCTTTTGGCAGAAGCCACATCACCGGCCAATTTTGAAAGCAGACCGTATGCCACCGGATAACGTCCCTGACTGATCAGCATGGCAGCCTTGTCGAGCGACTCTTTCAGCACACTGACATCCATGCGGCAAGCTTCCAGGAATGCAGCCTCCTTACGCAAGCGGAACAAGGTAAGCGGCAGTCCCAGTCCTCGTTCATCAGCCTGTTCGCCCTTGAACTCTGCAGCATAATGCAAAGTGGTACGCAATTCTCTGTCACCGTTTTCCAATGTAGGTTCTATCTCATGACCTTCGGTATAGTCACTCCACGAAGCAATAAACATCATATCGAGGCTATCCTTGTCGGCCATACAGAACTCCCACATACTCTTGTAGGTTTCACCGTTGTTACGGGGCATGTAAAAGAAATGTCCGCGTCCCCATCCGGCACATCCGCGATTATCCATTCCGGGCATGGCAAAACCCGACTTTATGACAAAGCGCGCATCGTTTCTGTGCCATATGGAATCACGGAAAGGCTTCATAAACTCAATGATATCCTCTTGCGTGGCATAATTATCCCACTGAGCATGCTCCTTGTCCATGGGGCGCACACGTGCCGGAAGCCAGGCAGTAGGAATTTCTCCCAACTTTTTCCATGCATCCATATCGGCACTTTGTCTTACAGGAATGTATCTGTTGTTCTCCAATGTTCCCCAGTCGGCCCAGCGACGCAGCCCTACCGGCTGTTTCATGCCTTGAGGCAGTACCACTCCCGAAAGAACTTTCGAGAATTCCTCTACTGTAGCCCCCGGACCGAAATGATAAAACACCGGATAACCTTTTACTATGGGAGGCGTAGGACCCGTAAACACGCTGTCTACCAGGTACTGATAGCACTTGGTCATATATTCCGTCTTGGTCTCACGTGAGTTTATTTCCGGATATATCTTGGTAATCCAGTCATAATACAACCATCCGTCACACCAGTTGACTCCAATCTCAAAATCATATTTGGCTGCTACTTTCTGCATGGCACGCAACAGCACATCATTTTCATGTGGCTTGAATCCCCACTCAATGAAAAATCCGTCAATCTTTGCTGTCTTTGCCGACAATATCTGATACTCTATATAGTCAGAATCGAGATTCGACTGCATACCTACTACGGGATATGCCACAGCCGCAATTTGATTTTTCCCGTCAGCATCAATCAGGTCGGCATTATAACACAATGTTTTCCGGCCGGTTGCCGATTTTTCCGTATTGGCATACATCTCCCATCGGCCCAGCTTGCCGTCGAACTGGCGGGTATAGCGCACGCCGTGAAAATCGGCGTACACCTTTTTCCCGTTCTGGGCACTCATTGCCAGAGAGAAACAGCATGCAATTATCCAAAACAGTTTTCTCATAAATTCAGCATTATTCATTATTTCCTAATACAAAGTTATGTGTTTCAGGATAACTGAAAGTATTATCTACCACCCAACGTCCTTTATAGAGTTTGGCACCCTTTAAAGTGAACAGCGTTTCGCCTCTGTCGTTGATAAGACCTTCGGCCCACCACTCTTCAGTTGGGCTCAGCAGAATAACACCTTCAGTTGAATTGCTAATGCTCTTTATATTACCTAAATCATAGGTCTTGGTGAATGTATTTCCAGCCACATCATATTTCCAGATATTGTTGGCTGTAGTAAGCCACAACTTGTCATCCTCTCCAAAAACAGGGAACAAATCATGTGCACCTCTGTCATCTTCCATTGTATAGATACGGGTCATATTGGTAAGTTGCGGATTGTTGCGGTCATTGTTATACTTGAAAGAGAAAAGTCCGATACAGTTTTCGTTACTGCTGTTCTTGACTGAAGCAGTGGCATACATGAGTTCACGTTTTCTGTCCCATACCACATTATGTGCATCACCCAATTTCAATGTTTTATTGGCTGTACAAAACACTTTTACCGTATCGGTAACAAAAGTAGAAATCAAATGGTCGGTAGAAGATGCCGTAACGATGTTTCCGTCGGGAAGAATTTCGGCAGAGTGGGGATTCTGTCCGGCATTTCCATAAAACATCAGCTTATGGTCGGCAATACGGATAAGAGCTACCGCACCTCCTGAAGCCGTCATCAGAATATAGCGCTTGTTGAATACAGGTTTCACCTCACTCGGATTCTTGAACAGCTCTACATTACTATAAGGAATACCTGCGGTATAAGGGTCCCAGCTCCATACATTACGGTTGGTCTCTGCATCCATTATCACAATTGCACGTCGGCTCTGTTCTGCCAGTACATAAGCCTTGTCGGGCATCACAAATGGTTGTTCCGGCTGGGGAACTGTATTGTCATCATCAGAACATGAAGCCAACATGGCTCCAACGCTTAATATCAGTGTATAAAAAATACGGTATTTCATATTCATTTCTATTTTTTAGGGTTATAAATTACTGTTTGTTGTCATAATAGTCTATCAGTGAATAAACATCCAGATTCAACTGTTTCACATATTTCAGGTAATCTTCATAGGGTCCATATTCCAAAGATACAATACCTTTGTTAGTAGCTTTCCCATCAGAAGAGTATCCGTCGTTATACTCAAAGTGTACCCATCCTACACAATTCTTCTGCTGTAAAAGACGAATACAGAAATTCTGATAAAACTCACCGCGATTCTTCTGCGTACGCACCAACCATCCTCCACCTTCGGTATTATCATACTTCTGTCCGTTATAGGTTGCATCGTCGGCCTTGGTATAAAATTCCGAAACAAGGAAAGGCTTGTTTCCACACCATGCCGACAAGTTGGCCATAAACTCGGGCTCGGGTTGCCAGCGGGCATAATAATTAAGAGATACCACATCACAGTAACGTGCACAAGCTTCTACCACTACCTTATTATATTTACTCCAGTCGTGCAGACGGGTACCCAGAATAAGATGCTGCGCATCATAACGCCGAACAGTTTCGCTGGTAAGCTTATAGTAATAATCGGCCACTGCCGAACGGAACTTTTCCTGATGCTCGGCGGTTATCTGCGAAACGGTGATATGATTGTCGGCCATAAATTTCTCGGCATATGCACGGGCTGATTTATACCGGTCGGGCAAGCTCAGAAAATGTTTCAGGTCAATGCCCAAACGAGGAATGGAATTCTCATAACTGGCAAAGGGCAGCTCATTGTCGAGGTAATAGCCGATGAAATGTTTGTCGCCTGCAAACAGGGCACATTTCTCACGGGCAAGCTTATCTATATAATCGGCAAAAGTAGGTTCAAAAAGCAATACCAGACGATTATACTTGTCATCTTCGAACGTATAACCAAGATTGGCCTTCATATCCCACATGAAAGTACGCAACAGATACAGATTCTCGGCATAAGCCACTTTTTGCGTTTTCGGAGACAGCAGGTTTTCACGCATTGAAGAGGGGAATGCCTCTATCCTATTTGAACCGTATGAGATATAATTGAAATGATTGTCGGCAATCAGTTCACCGGTTTTCTTGCTCCAGTTTTCTTCAGTTCCGTAAAGCGCTGAGAAAGCTTTCCTGTGAGGATCTGACTCACCGGGACGCACATGCTGGATTCCATGCAAAATCACCGCTCCGTTGTCAGGGTCGAGCAGATATGAACGTCCGTTGCAGCGTGCAACTCTGAAGAAACCTTCCGTGCCGACAATCTCCGAACAGTTTATGCCCATACGTCCTCCCCATGCCGTACGCGAATAATCATACGTCGGAGAATACCAGTTCATGTTGTCTATCGTAATGGTCTGTTTGGAATCGACAGTGCTCCATGCCCGAAAACCTCCAGACTTCCATTCCCTGTATTCCACTTCAGTATATGCATATTCCTGAGTGGGACGTTGTCCGTCATCAGGAGGTGTAGGAATGCCTCCATTGTCTGAATCACTGCAAGCCGTACAAACAAGCAAACTTGCAATCGCCGCATATTTATATATCTCTTTTTTCATCTCATACAATAAATAAGGAGTCACAGTATCTGTTCTAAATAAAAACAGAGAATCACATATCGGCTATTCACCGATATGCATTCTCTGTCACTATCTATTACCTATTGAAACTTTCATCTTGGTTATTTGATTTTTTCGTTTTACCTGTTTTATAAAACATTCATTTACTGCTGTTTAAAAATAAGCCTTTCCTGGGTTTGCTGAGCCTTAACTCTCAGCGTACTGAGCCTTGGTCGCCAGCAGACTGAGCCTTAACTCCCAGTACGCTGGGCCTTGGTCGCCAACATAGCGGGAACCCCCTGCGGTTTTCATACCTTTTTTCAGTACAAAGTATTCTTTCCATCCAGGGCTTACATACATAGCCGACACAAGCAGAAAAAGACCTATTCCAAGAATCTCCCGCAAGGCTTTAACCAAGACAACTGCCTTGCGGGAAAATTCAGTTCCGTTTTTTCAAAATGCTATCAATTATTTCTTTTTGGGAAATTTAATTTCAAGGGTCATTACACGTTTGGTAGCATTGCTTGAATCTATCTCCTTCGGAGCAGAAATGCTTATCACCTTCATGATACCTACACGTCCACCACCTGAAACAGAAGTATTTCCGGTTCTAAAGGCTATAATTGAACCTGCATCAAATCCTGTCAGTTTGGTAGAAGAGACAGTACTTGCCAAAATATTATCCTTGATATATTTATAAGTTGCATCGTCATAATTAAAGTTTCCGGCATCAAGAATAGCAAACGCAGTAGCATTCTTCACTTTTATGTCTGTCAGTTTTCCTGTTGATCCGGCCTGGAATTCCTTATCCTTTTCAGTATTGGTCATACCATACAGACGCGGCTCTGCAGAACCTCCAAAACAATAGAACTTAAAGTCAACATTCGAAGCATTTTCCGCACTTGCTATCGCATAGTCAATAGAATAGGTCTTCATGTCCTGCAATGAAAGCAATCCCAAAGCACCCGGATACTTGTCTGTTCCGGAATTAGCTATAGCCTGACTTGCAATTTGAACCGTTGCAACCACCATATCAACATAAGCCTTAACAGTAGCAGAAACTTCCTTACCTTCACGTCCGTCTGATACTACAACCTTCACAGCTGAAGTATTGTTGGTCAATTTGATTTCAGGTGCAATATCAAGTTCTTTCTCACCATTCTGTTTCAGTCTTAAAGCCTCAACATCCTGTCCGTCTTCGATACGGTAGATTACAATTTCTTTAACTCCACGAACAGAAGTAACATGCATAGGTATTTCCGTATCTACTCCTGAATCTGCATTGATAGGTTCGGTATTCTTAAGTTCAAGTACAGGAACAGGAACTGTCTTATAAGTAACAGGAAGTGTAGCAATGGTTGTATAACCATAAGCATCCTCAGCCTTAACCTTGAATCCTTTATCGCCTTCCTTATATTGTATCATCTCATCAAACTCATATTCATTCTCACCGCTCAATGTAGCAGTACCTGAAGGCTTTTGTCCGTCAGCAGAAACAAGGAACATTTCAACCTTTTTCAATCCGGCCTCTGAAGTTACCTTGAAAGTAGTTCTCGGCATAACCGGATTTTCGGCCATTTCATCATAAATAATCTCAGCCGGATCGAATACAATCACAGGACGTTCTACCACATCAGTCACCGAAATGGGAAGAGTGGCGGTAACCGTTCTATTGAGCTTGTCAACAGCATTCACAATAAAAGCCTCATATGTAGCATCATAAGCCAATTCTTCTGACAGGCTGTATGACTTCTCGTTAAAGAATTCGGTTACCGTTTTATAATCAATAGTTTCTGTGTTTGTCTTAATCTGCATGTTTACACTCTTCAAACCAAGCTCTGATTTGATGACTGCCACTACCGGAAGATTGTCGACCAGATTCAAGTCAACGTCCAGCTGTTCCATCGGGAATTTAATGACAGGTTCTGATGCAGCACTGTTCAGTTCTTCATTATCGTCGCTGCAAGCCATGAATCCCAAACAAATTCCTAATATTAATAATGTATATATTTTACGAATCATAATTTTATCTATTTAATCGTTCTGCTTATTTTACATAGTAGCAATAATCGTCAAAAACATGAATTACTCCGTTTGTAGGAAGGATATTGCTGGTCTTGGCACGGCGCGAAGGTGAATGTCCGTTGCTTCCATACTGGTTAACCACAATCTGACCTACTACCTGTTGCCACGGCTCCTTATATACGAGCATCGTCATCAGTCCTTCTTCACCAGGAAGCATGGTGAGCACAAACATCGGCTCAATCTGCAACTGTCCGTATGAACTGTATTCACCGTCTACAATATGGTAAAGCAACATTTTCTTTACGGTTTCCTTATCACAGTCTTTAATGGATGCCATACCGGGAAATACGTTTGAACGATAGTTTTCCATGGCGGTATTGGTCAAAGCCAGGAATGTATATTTGTTATCGGTCTGTGTATAGTAATCTTTCAGCTCGGTATATTCAATGGCTTCTATCAGTTCAGAAAAAAGATCTTTTCTGGTCTGGAAATAATCCCATGCCGACATATATACATGAGGATCGGCTACGGAAGACTTGTAATCATAATCTTCCTGCAACTCCAAATCACATGAAGTAATTGTTGTCAGTGCACAACAAAAGAATAAAACCTTATATATTAATTTAAACATAATGCTCTTGATTTATCAGTTATTACCATAATAAGAATTCTGTTTGATTTTCGGATTCTCAATAATGTGAGAATAATGGATAGGGAAAAGTTCGTTACCATCGTTTTGCAATCCGTTGATAGGACCCATCACCTCTTTCCATGTGTTCGTACGGCGCAAATCAAACCAGCGGCGTCCTTCGTTAAGAAGTTCAACCTGACGCTCACGCCAGATGTATTCGAGCACTTCCTGTTCTGAAGCGAAATCACTTTCAATCTTGGTCTGCAATCCGGCACGGTCACGTATTTTCTTTACAAGGTCAAGAGCCTCTTCCCATTTTCCCTGATGAACACGTGCTTCTGCCTGCAACAGAATCATATCGCTGTAACGGTAAATAGGATATCCCACTTCACAAGTCTTGTTCAGAGTTGAAGAAATATCACCAGAGATATACTTGCGGATTTCCATACCATTCTGATAATCCTTGAAAAGATAGTCTTTTCTCAAGTCGCCCTGCATATCGGCTTCGTTGAATATGTTCACAAACTTCTGTGAAGCTACAGCAGCTCTGTTTCCAGAACCGGTGAACCATTGATACATATAACTGTATCCGTTTGTTCCAACTTCGTCCATATCAAAATGAACCAGGAATATCAGTTCTTTTGATGTATAGTCATCAGTAGTATATGTATCGTCAGAAGGCTTGCCGTTCAATTCTTCGGTAAACATCTTGCTCCATGCCTGAATATCTGACTCAAGAGATACGAAAGGTTTGGTATCCTTATTCTTAAACTCGGCCATCTTTTCAATTGTCTGGTCGGCCAGTGAATATTCCTGCAACCACATGTATACATCGGCCATAATGGCAAGTACTCCACAAGGAGAAATACGCTTACGCTCTCTGTTTTCAGGATTGATCAATCCTTCGGCTGTTTTAAGGTCCTTGAGAATAACTTCCTTAAGAATATAGTCGGCACTGGTACGTTCCCTGTAAATGTCCTGGCTGTATTTTTCTACCGGCTCGGTAAACAAAGGTACATCGCCCCATACACGTACTGCATAGAAATATGCAAGTGCACGCATGGCATATGCCTGAGCCAGATAGTCATTACGGTCGGCAACATTCGGCATGCTGATTCCCGGAATATATTTTATGGCCAGATTAGCCTGATTGATTACTTTATACAAATCGGTCCACTTGCCGCAATATTCATCGGTAGACATTACGTTGTTGATTACACGTGCCTGATCGGCCATAACCGGTGCTCCTACTCCGACATTGTCTGAACGGAATTCTCCCCAGTAAAAATAGTTCTGACGCATGGTTGTACGGAACAGTCCGTAGAGTTCGTTGATTCCAGCCTTTGCGTCACGGGCAGTCTGCCACATCTCACCTGCCGGAATTTCACTTGTAGGCTCCTGGTCAAGAAAATCACTACAGCTGGTCATTGACAAAGCCAGCAGAGCCGTACCAAATATATATTTCAGTTTGTTCATTGTTTTTTCTTCAATTAAAAGTTAACAGATAATCCTACACCATATTCTCTCTTACGCGGATAACGGTATGTATCGTTACCAATCTGCAACGGATTGCTTGTAGAGAACTCAGGGTCAAAGCCAGAATAGTTGGTCCATGTCAGCGCATTGTTTACAAAAGCGTATACATTCAGACTCTTCAGCATCAGACGCTCAACCCAGCTCTTTGGAACATCGTAAGAGATACGAATATTCTGCAAACGGATGAATGAACCGTCTTCTACATAGAATGAGTTACCCATACGTGCATTGTTAAACTCATCATTGTAAGGACGAGGATAGATAGCCTGGTCACCCGGTTTCAACCACATATTGTGGATAACTTCGGGCGAAGGAGTATGTCCGGTATACTTGAACATGTTTCTGTCATGCTCACCACTGTTGTAGATTTCACCTCCTAATGAATAGTAGAATCCCAAATAGAGGCTGAGGTTCTTCCAGGTAAGTGTCGTGTTCAAACCACCAGTTACATCAGGCATTGCGTTACCGATAACCATGCGGTCGTTATCGTCAATGATACCATCTCTCTTACCTTCCGGTTCATCCCAGTTATAGTCACCGCCACGGAACGGTTTTCCGTTAGGCAATGTTTTCTGCAATACTTTTCCTTCGTATACTTCACCGTTCAACAGATACTTATATTGGAACACGCCGTTTTCAAATACCGGAGTCAATTGTTCCCAGTTCTCGGTAAAGGCGTTTGATTCATCATAAGGGAATACACCGAGGCTCTTGAAACCGTAGAAATCACCGATATGTCCGCCTTCCTGCATCCACCACAAGGTTCCTTCCATATAGGCTTTTCCTTCTGAAAGTTTTTCAATGCGGTTTATATTGCGTGAAATGTTGAATGAAGCATTCCATGTCCAGTCATTCGTACGGATGATGTCACCGGCAACAACCAGTTCAAAACCTTTGTTGCTCATCTCACCCACATTGGTCTTCATTGTAGAGAATCCAGATTCTTTAGGCAACTGATAGTTGGCAAGCAATCCGTCGGTATATTTGTCATAATAATCGGCAGTAAGTGTAAGACGTCCGTCCCAGAAGCTTAAATCCAAACCGATGTTCAGCTGCTTGGTCTCTTCCCATTTCAGATTATCTTTTCCGATACGGGTAGGACTTACACCGCCAACTCCGTCATAAATAGTTCCCGGAGTATAAGTATACATATAGTCAAAGTTTCCGATAGCTTCATTACCGGTAATACCGTAACTTACACGCAACTTACCATCATACAATACATCTTTAGCAAAGCTCATGAATTTCTCGTCAGAGAAACGCCATCCGAATGATACTGAAGGGAAGTTACCCCATTTATCATCCTTTGAGAAACGTGATGAACCGTCACGACGCATATTGGCAGTAAACAGATAACGGCTCTTCCAGTCGTAAGTAATACGTGCAAAGATTGATGCCATTGAGTGATTGCTCAAAGTTGAACCTGTAGCAGTAAGGTCAAGATTGGCTGCAAAGGCATTCATTGTATATATATAATCGGTAGAAGAATTGATACCTATCAATGTTTCGTTCTCATATTGCCATTTCTGTGCACTCACACCGACCATGGCACTGAAATTGTGATTACCCCACTTACGTGCATAAGTAATGAAGTTTTCATTCAGCCAGTTCCAGTTCAGATAGTTATAAGAATATCCCTTGTTGTTTCTCTGCCATTCATCGGTAATGATACTTGGTTCCAGTTTTTTACGCTTGTCAAGATAGAAGTTGGCATTGATATTCGTACGGAACTTCAAATACTTATTGAACTTGATTTCAAAGAACTGGAAGAAGTTGGCCTTATACTGGTCTGTAAAGTCAGTTGTATAGTTTACCTGAGCAATAGGGTTCTTCTGTCCGTTGAATACACCTACCATCGAACCGTCGGGATAATATGTATTGAAATACGGACGGCGTTTCAGTACCGCACTCAGCAAAGTACCTTCGTCAATACCTTCTTTCTTAGAATAAGTCAAAGACAAACGGCTACCCATATTCAACCAGTCGTTTGGAGAATAGTCGGCATTGATACGGGTATTCAGTCTGGTAAATCCTGTATTGTGGATAATACCTGACTCATCATAATAACCTGTGTTGATGAAGTATTTCAGTTTTTTTGTTCCACCACTCACGCTCACGTCAATCTGGTCTTTCTGAGCAGTTTCAGTAATCATGTCAAGATAATCGTTGTCTACATTGAAGAATACGTTCAATGTATCTTGTATCATCTCAATACTTTCATTCGGATTTCCTCCTCCGTATCTTTCGAAGAAGTCTTTACGGTACATATCATACAACAGACGCTCCTGACGGTTTGCCTGAGCTACTTTGTGTGAAAGTGTTCCCCAAGAATGGTTATACTTGATATCAATACGGGGTTTTCCTTCCTGACCGCTCTTGGTAGTAATGATAATCACACCATTGGCCGAACGAGAACCGTAGATTGCAGCAGAAGCAGCATCTTTCAATACTTCCATAGAAGCAATATCACTCGGGTTGATACCATCGATATCTTCCAAAGGAACACCATCAACGATATAAAGCGGTTTTACACCTTCGGCAGAAAACGTAGATGTACCACGTATTTTAATAGATGAAGATTCACCGGGCTGTCCTGAACCGGAAACAATCTGCACACCGGCAGAAGAACCTTGCAAAGCTTCAAAGACATTGGTTGCCATTTTCTTTTCAATGGCTTCGCTTGAGATAGATGTAATAGCACCGGTCACATCTCTCTTTTTCATAGTTCCATAACCTACCACAACCACTTCTTCCAATTGCTTGGAGCTTTCGCGCATGGTAATTTTCAGATCTGTTCCGTTAGCCGCAACCTCTTGTGATTCATATCCCATAAACGAGATGACAAGAGTTGCTCCTTTCTTCGATACTGACAATGTAAAGTTACCATCAAGGTCAGTAATCGTTCCCTTAGTTGTACCTTTCTCGGCTACATTCGCACCCGGCAATGGGAATCCGGTATGGTCCATAACAACACCTTTCACTGTAAATCCTCCCTGTGCATACAATGGAGTCCCTAGCAAAAGGAAAGTCAAGAAAGCCAAAATCAAAGCGTTTGCTTTCAATTTTGTTCTGCCTGTTTCATTCTTCATGATGTTTATTTACAATAAAAATTAATTAGTATAGTTTGGTTTATCTTATTCCTTCCGTATCAATAAGTCTCACTGAACTTATAATTTTCCTTTATCAGAATATCAATAGGCAACAGGTTATTGTTTCCGATTTCTCCATTAAGAATCAAACGCTCACAGAGCAACTTGACTCCCATATATCCTTGCATTCGCGGCCGTTGATCTATCAATGCTTCAATATAGCCTTCTTCGAGCAACTGAGCATTTTTCTCAATCAAATCATATCCAACCAACGAAATATCTTTTCTGTTTCTGTTTTTCAAGTATTCACCTACGATATATGCTTTTGAATTAAATATTACCGCAGCCTTAATGTTAGGATGTTCATGAAAAATCGCATCCAGAATCTCGTAATTATGCCTGTCGTCAGACAAATCAAGGTCTACGCGATACATACATCCTTTATAGTCAATTGAAGTCAGATAAGCATTAAAACCACTTAAACGGTTTTTTGCCTGAGTAGATTCGGCTCCCGTATGAACAATACGCGCCATCAAGATATCGGCTTCTTTGGAAATGTTTCTAAATAGTATTCGGGCTGCAATCTGTCCGCCAACCAAAGAATCTGTACCGATAAAAGCCATACGTCTTTCACCGGGTATGTCAGAATCTACATATACATATGGAATTTTCCGAGCATCCAGTTCTTTTGAGAAACTGCAGACCAAATCATAAAACAACGTACCCAGCAAAACTCCATCAACCTCATCCAATTTTATATCACGCAACAGAGATTCAAATGAAGCTTCATTAAACTGGTCGAAATACAGTTTGGTAACACTCAAATGATATTGACGGAAATCTTCGACTGCACGGTCAACTCCACGTGATATATATTCCCAATATTCACCCGGAGCATATGCCGGAATAATCACCACTATATGATATACCTTCTTAGAAGCCAATGAACGGGCTACCATATTAGGGCGATAATCCACCTCTTTCAGAACAGTCATCACGCGAGTATAGTTCGCAGCAGATACCCGACCGCGATTATGGATAACTCGATCTACTGTTCCGACAGAGACTCCTGCCATTTTAGCTATATCAACGATACGTATTTCTTTACAATCTGACATAAATAAGTTTTAAAAACATAACAAAATTAGAGATAAGTAATAACAAAAACAAATGTGTGTGCGCACACATCAAACATGAAGAATTTGTTTCCCGCTGTATATCAATGGAATAGTTATACAGGCGTTACACAAAGTATGTTTTCAAACATATATTTTAAAAAGTTAAACTTTTGCTTTATTATAGTCTTTTTGTTATTTTACTATGTGTGCGCACACACAGAGCATATAAACTATAATTTCAATAAAAAAGAACAAATAAGAAAAGTTAGACTATATTTGAAGCAAACGTGCACAATATCAGATTTTCTTTTAAGCGGAAGAGTAAATAATAATTTATGGATAGCATTTTTAAAATTATAGTTATAATTCCTGAAAGAATAAGTTATAAAAGAGAGCAGTCATAACTTATAAATAAAAAAATGATATAGGCAATTTTCAAAATCATAACTGAGGAAAAAATTATTTGCCAAAGAGATTTTCTTTTCAGATAACGATGCTCTTCTCCAGACTTTAAATGGAAGTTTATCTATTTTATAATACACTGAATATCAGTATATATCCAATACATAAAAACGACACGTGCTTTTCACGGAAAGCACGTGTCGTTTCAAGGGAAACCACGTGTGCTTTTAAAAAAAGGACACGTGGTTTTATATTTCTGATTTGTACCTATTTTATTATAATAAAGGCAAGCCGTATTTTATACCCATCAATACGCATGATCATCATTTTTCAATTCTTCACGGGTAATCTGCTTCTTTTCCAAAGCACGCCAGGCATAAAATATATATGCCAAGACAAATGGAATAAGAATTGAGACATAAGCCATCACCTCTAAAGTGAAAGGACTGGATGAGCTGTTGGCTATTGTAAGTGAGCTCTGCAAATCGGCAATCGAAGGATAATAGGCCGTATTGTTATAACCTACACAAAGCAACAAAGAAGTTACCGTGAGTACCGTACCTACTCCTGCATACCAGATTCCCTGACGCGAACCAACAACAAACACGCCCTTGAATGTTCCCCATAACACTCCAATTACTCCTAAAAGGAAAACGGCAAGTACAGCCGGCATGGCTATCAGATTATTGAGATACTTATAGGGTTCCATATATACATATTGTGTTTCGGGATCGACGGCAAAGCCATCATTTGTCAACGTACGTACCAGAAACGCCAGGAAAAAGAACAAAAACATTATGGCATCCGAGAAAAGCTGCTTCCGACAGCGAAGTACTACGGTATCGTCCTTAATACGATTGATAAAGTAAAGACCTCCCAGCATACGTGCCAGATAATAAACGGCAATACCCAGCACCCAGTTCCATATATTAAAGAGGATATCAATGCCATGCCATGAATTGGTCCACTGGCTGATGACAGGCATTGAGAAATTACTCATGTTGCCTTTATCGACAATAAAGTTAGAACCGGTGAAGAACGTGGCCACCGCTGCACCCAGCAACAAAGGTCCCACCACACCGTTGAGCACAAGAAAGAACTGATAGGTTTTCTTTCCCAACAGATTGCCAAGATGTGCCTGAAATTCATAAGATACGGCCTGAAGCACGAAAGAGAAGAGAATAATCATCCATGCCCAATAGGCACCGCCGAAACTTGTACTATAAAACAATGGAAAGGATGCGAAGAAGGCACCACCAAACGTAACCAGTGTGGTAAAGGTAAACTCCCACTTACGACCGGTGGCATTAATCAGTAAAGAACGCTCTTCGTCATTCTTACCCAACTGAAAGAGCAGGGAATTGCCGCCTTGCACAAAAAGCAAGAATACAAGCAGTCCGCCCAGGAGAGAGATAAGAAACCACCAATAATGTTGCAAACAGCTATATGTTTCCATAACTTGATTTTTTTAATTTCATACTTATTTTAAACGAATGGTCTGTTGACATCCCAAACAGTCCCGGAATATGGATACCGTCGTGCACATCCACACTTAAACGGCTCAGGCTTCCTGCGGACCTTTACGGATGATTCGCAATATGATTCCTATTCCGGCAATCAGCATTACGGTAAATATTACAAGGAATATTATAAACGTAGTCATGACCGAACCGGCAGAAACCGACGAAACTGCAGCATTGACCGGAAGGAGGTCTTGAATGGCCCATGGCTGACGACCTGTTTCGGCCACAATCCAACCGGCTTGTCCGGCTATGTGTGCAAGAGGTATAGAGCACAATCCTACCCAATGCATCCATTTCATCTGTGACAAACGTTTCTTATATGCCAGGAACAATATCACGGCAAACAGAAGAATGAAATAGCAACCCAGTCCTACCATGACGCGGAAGGCATAAAAGTTAAGCGGTATATTGGGAACCAGTTCGTTTGCATCTTCAATATATCCGTAACCCAGATACTTTACATCTTTCTCCAGAGCAGGCAATATGGCTTCGGCCGTAGCTGCATCACCGTTTTGCTTGGCCGTACGGTATGCATCGAGCGCATTAAGCGCATTGCGTCCCGACTTCATTTTCTCTTCGGCCGAGAGTGCTACTGTTCCGTCAGGCTGTGTATATCCTCCTCTGATAATATCATTGATTCCCGGTACATATCCGTCGAGGTCTCTTGTCGCGAGAAATGAGAGCGCATAAGGCATCTTCCATTCAAAGATAAACGGCTCCACACCATCGTCATAACGTTCTTTTGCAGGATTGGTAAGTCCTATAACGGTAAGCCCCTGACTGTTTCCACCGTCATAAAGTCCTTCAATGGCGGCAAGCTTCATTGGCTGCACCTTTCCTACCTGATAAGCCGAAAGGTCGCCCGTCATGGCAACAATCAAAGACGATACCAGTCCGAATATGGAGGCAATCTTTATGCTGGCCATAGCCATCTGCTGATGTCTGTGCTTCAACAGATACCAGCAAGATACTCCTACTACAAACACGGCTCCAAGCACCCATCCGCTAAGTACGGTATGAAAGTACTTCACCAATGCCACATCCGAAAATGCCACTTCCCAGAAACTTTCGGCCGAAAGCATCTCATTGCGCATGGTATCGGGATTGAAATACATGCCTACCGGATGCTGCATCCATGAATTGGCCACCAGAATCCACCAGGCAGATATAGCCGCTCCTACTCCTGTAAGCCAGGTAGCCACAAGATGGAAGCGTTTTCCTACCCGTTCCCATCCGAAAAACATTACAGCTACAAAGGTAGCTTCGAGGAAGAAAGCCAGAATACCCTCAATGGCCAGCGGTGCTCCGAAAATATCACCTACAAACCATGAGTAGTTGCTCCAGTTGGTACCAAACTCAAATTCAAGAATCAAACCTGTTGCTACGCCAATAACAAAATTGACCGCAAAGATTTTCATCCAGAACTTTGTGTTGTGCTTCCAGAAATCATTACCCGTTTTCACATAAAGGGTTTCCATGATTCCCATCAGCAAGGCTAGTCCCAATGTAAGGGGAACAAACAGCCAGTGATACATTGCGGTCAAGGCAAACTGTGCCCGTGACCAGTCAATCAGCGAAGTGTTGATTTGTTCTAACATGTTATAAATGGTATTGGTTTAACTTTAACTTATATAAAAACAAATATATACATTATAATACAATAACTCCAAAAAGGAAGGAGAAAATTAAAGGTCAAGTGTAAGTTGCGTATCGCCCAGCAGATTGAAAGTCTTGCGATGATAAGGTGATTCTCCATACCGGCGTATTGCCTCCCGATGCTTGCGGGTAGGATAACCCTTGTTGTGATTCCAGTCATAGACAGGGAATTCTTCGTGCAGACGCTGCATGTAATCGTCACGATAAGTCTTTGCCAATATGGAAGCTGCCGCAATCGACATGTATTTACCGTCACCTTTTACTACTGTAGTATGCGCTACATCCTGGTATTTCCTGAAACGGTTTCCGTCAATCAGCAAATGTTCGGGACGCACTTTCAAGGCATCGAGCGCACGATGCATGGCAAGAAAAGAAGCATTCAGGATATTGATTTTATCAATTTCCTCAGGAGAGGCTATTCCTATTGCATAATCTACTGCTTCTTTCTCAATAACTTCACGCAAAGCATAACGCTGTTTTTCGGTAAGTTGCTTGGAATCGTTCAAAAGCTCGTTCTTGAAATCCGGCGGCAAAATAACCGCAGCGGCATAAACGGCTCCGGCCAGACATCCCCGTCCGGCTTCATCACAACCAGCCTCTACACAATTTTCCTTCAAATATGGCAATAACATCTCTGCTTGTTTCTGTTATATTACAAAATCAAAGAGAGGCGTTTGAATTTCGATTTCCAAACGCCTCTCTCCAAATATTCTTAATTTAATCTTCTACTACCTGAAAATCTTCTTTTCCTACGCCACATACCGGGCAAACCCAATCTTCAGGAATATCCTCAAACGCTGTGCCTGCAGCGATACCGCTTTCAGGATCACCTACCTCAGGGTCATAAACCCAATCACATACTGTGCAAATGTACTTCTTCATAAATAATAAATTTTATCTGTGAACGAAAAAATTGTAATCATTATAATTTTTAAACCGTTGCAAATATAAGAAAATACTTTCAACAACGCTAACAATTTAACAAGATTTTTAAAAGTTCATCCATTCCCTCGGAAGCACCCTTACGAATAGTATGCACTCTCTGCGAGCTGTATACCTTTACTTCCTTGGGGTCTATGAGATAAACCTGTGTATCGGGCCGGATATAGCGAATCAGGCCGGCAGCCGGATATACTTGCATCGATGTACCTATTATAATAAAGATATCGGCTGTAGAGGCTTCATTGACAGCTTCCTCAAATTTAGGGACTGACTCTCCGAACCACACGATATAAGGACGGAGTTGCGAACCGTCGGCCGCCTTGTCGCCCAGATGTATCTCACAACGCTCCGGTGTGAGTTCTTCAATGCATGAGGGGTCGTTCGGATTGCGTGTTGAGGTAGCTTTCATCAGCTCGCCATGCAGATGAATGACATGTGAGCTTCCCGCACGCTCGTGCAGATTATCTACATTCTGCGTAATGACCGTAACATTAAAGTATTTCTCCAAAGCAGCTACCATGAGATGACCATGATTGGGCTTTACGTTCAGAAGTTCCTTACGCCGCGCGTTATAGAAATTGAGCACAAGTTCCGGGTTTTCTTCATACCCTTCTATACTGGCAACCTGCTGCACGGGATAATGTTCCCATAATCCGTCAGAGTCACGAAATGTACTGATTCCGCTTTCTGCACTCATTCCGGCTCCCGTCAGAATTACTATTTTCCGATTTTCCATATTTTACCCCTTATTTTTTAAGACTTTAACGGCAAATTTAGAAAAAAAATGATATCCGTATCAGGTTTCAAAAAAATATTCAACTACCTTTGCAACGCTTCAAAGGAAATTTTATTACTTAAACATTATATATACAACCAAAAATGGATAAATTCAGCTACTCTATCGGTCTTGGTATCGGACAGAACTTACGCGGAATGGGTATTAACGAACTTAACGTTGAAGATTTTGCACAAGCAATCAAAGACGTGGTTACCGGAAGCCCCACAGCAATATCACACAAAGAGGCACAAACCATCGTAAACGAATATTTCGAAAAGCTTGAAGCCCGCATCAATGCAGAAAACATAGAAAAAGGCAAAGCTTTCCTCGAAGAAAACAAAAAGAATCCTAATGTAAAAGTACTTCCCAGCGGATTGCAATATGAGGTAATACGTGAAGGTAACGGCAAACAGCCCAAAGCTACCGACCGTGTACGCTGCCACTATGAAGGAACACTGATTGACGGTACACTTTTTGACAGCTCCATACAACGCGGCGAACCGGCCGTATTCGGTGTAAACCAAGTTATCAAAGGATGGGTTGAAGCACTGCAACTTATGAGCGAAGGTGCAAAATGGAAACTTTACATTCCTTCTGACCTGGCTTATGGAGCCAACGGAGCCGGTGAAATGATTCCGCCACACAGCACTTTGATTTTTGAGGTTGAATTAATTGAAGTTTTATAATAAATTTAATAGTTAAAGCAAATGAAAAAATTAGGATTTGTAATGATTGCTGCTGCCGGTTTGTTCGCAGCATGTACTGGCAATGGTCCTACTGCCCGTTTGAATACTGCCGTTGATACTCTGTCATATGCTGCAGGTGTGGCAAATACCAGAGGACTCAAACCTTATCTGGAACAACAAATGGGTATTGACTCAACACAAATGAAAGACTTCATCAGAGGCTTGCAAACTGGTATCAAGGCTGCTGATGACAAGAAACAGACTGCATATTATACAGGTGTACAAATCGGTCAGCAATTAAGCACTATGCTCGACCGCTTCAACTACGAACTCGTAGGCAACGATTCTGTTAAGGCTATCAACGAAGACAACTTTGTAGCTGCATTCATTGCTGCTGCTCAGGAAAAAGGTACTTTGATGGATATGGACAGTGCCATGAGTTACCTGAACAACAACATGGAACGTATCAAAGCTGAATATCTGGCTGAAACTTATGCTGAGTACAAAGCTGAAAACGAAAAGTTCCTTGCTGAAAACAAGCAAAAAGAAAACGTTCTTACTACTCCCAGCGGATTGCAATACAAGATTCTGGTAGAAGGTAAGGGAGAAGTTCCTGCTGAAGATGCTACTGTAAAAGTACACTATAAAGGAACTTTGATTGACGGAACTGAATTCGACAGCTCATACAAACGCAACGAGCCGGTAAGCTTCAGAGTAAATCAGGTTATCAAAGGATGGACCGAAGCCTTGAAGATGATGCCTGTAGGTTCTAAATGGCAACTCTTCATCCCGCAAGAACTGGCTTACGGTGCAAGAGAAACTGGTAAAATCAAACCTTTCTCAACTCTTATCTTTGAAGTAGAACTGATTTCTGTAGAGAAAGCAGACAAATAAGAAGCAGACTTCTGACTTGATAATGCCCGGGCTATGCATCACCAATGCACAGCCCGGGTTTCTTTTTTCCATCTCTTTCCTTATACGGATTAAGAAATATATCAACACAAAATACCCCTTGACAGACGCCTTATTGAGCCTTGGTCGCCAGCTCGCTGGGCCTTGGTCGCCAATCTGCTGAGCCTTTGCCGCCAGTATACTGGCGACCAAGGCTCAACAAACTCCCCCTTAAAGTCATGTCCGACCATCATCGCAAAAAAACGTATAACTTACTAATTAATACACCTTTTCGACCAAATAGTCCACTCTCTATTCTTTAAATACATATACCTTTACACAGGCTTAAAAATAATATTGCATTTTCATTTAAGTTAATACTTCGGTAAATTTTTACCGAGCTAAAAAATTAAACATCGGAGGCGGTCAAGCCGACTCCACAACATAAAAAGTTCATTGAAATATTGTCAATACTGACTGCTCAGCAGTGGCTTGAGAGATGTCGGAGAAGGCCCGGAAAAGATGCGTAATTTGTTGAAAATAAAACAAGAAAAGTATTGCATAAGCTGTTGACTTTCAGTAACTTAGAACATCCTACCACTTTAAGTTATGAATACAGACAACCTGCTCATGCAATACCAATCCGAGGCCTTGGAGGCACTCAAATCGATGACAAATTTAGGCAAACCTTTTGAAAAAGTCATCATGGATGTACTGAAACATTTCATGGCAATACCGGGCAAGATTAATTTCCTTCAGATGGGACGGTACGGACAGTTCTCCGAACAAACATACCGAAACACATTCACGAAAGGCAACTTTGACTGGTTTGACTTCAATCAGCATCTTGCCAAGAAGGTCTGTACGGGCTCATTTCTGGCACTTGCCGTTGACCCGAGCTACATTCCGAAGTCGGGGAAGAAGACCCCGTGGTTTGGGAGGTTCTGGTCAGGGGCTGCAGGAGAGACCAAGAAGGGTCTGGAGCTGATGGGCATAGGCCTGATGGATGTCGACAACCACGAGTGTATGACTCTTGGCTCCTTCCAGACACCGGACTCCATAACACTTGAGGATATGGACTACAACCTGATTGATTGGTATCGGGAGCAACTGATTTCAAGGAAAGACAGGCTGCTTCCCATCACCAAAACCATTGTTGCAGATGCGTTCTTCTCCAAGGAAACATTTGTCCGGCCTTTGGTAAAGGAGGAGTTCAATGTCGTCAGCCGTTTGAGGAACGACGCCGTGCTGTTCTACCCTACAACAGAGTCTCCGACAGGAAAACGGGGTCGCCCGAAACTGTATGACGGGAAGGTGGATTTTGCCAACCTTGACACCTCGCGGTGCGAGGAAATCCCCGTAGACAACGGAAGACTCTTCGGCCTTAGAGCCTACTCCAAGAGCCTCAAAGGCTACGTAAAAATAGCAGTATGGTATCCTCTTGAGGGCAGGACCGACAGGTGGCAAATATACTTCAGTACGGATGTCTCCATGAGTACTAAAGATGTAATCAACTGCTATAGAGTACGTTTCCAGCTGGAGTTCTGCTTCCGCGATGCGAAGTCCTTTGCAGGGCTGACCAATTGTCAGGCGAGAGACCTCCGGCGATTGGAGTTCCACTTCAACGCATCTTTCTCCGCAATCAACCTTGCGAAGGTGGCCTGCAAGGAACTGGGAATGCCATTCTCGGTGTCCTCCTGCAAGTCCATGATTCACAACGCCTATATGCTTGAGCGATTTATTTGCGTGTCCGATATGAAACCAGACCCGCATATTATTGACAAACTTTTCAAAGAACTGGTTTTATTTACTGCCAGAACCGCTTAGCTCCGGCTATTTATTAACGAACTATTGTATTATTGAGCTTTCGATAAATAAACGTTCCGTCCCTCTATGCGGCAGTGCAAATCCGTGGTCAGATGCAAGGCTTCCAAGAATGGCAGTATACTCTCATAGCGTTTCACACTTCCCGTATAGGGTATGTCTGCCAGCGACGCATCTTCGTACACCACGTCGATGTTGTACCAACGCTCGAACGTCTGCATGATGTCACGAAGCTTCTTGTCTCGGAATGTATAGACTCCATCGACCCAACCCACATATTCTTCCAGATTGACCTCACGCTTTTCCGCATGCGTCCCCGAGAATACGGCCTGTTGGCCCGGAGCAAGAAACATCCTGTCATCCGTTGAAGGCAGATTGACTGCCACCCGGCCCTCCACAAGCGTGGTGTAGCACACGGTGTCCTCAGGATAGACATTGACATTGAAACGTGTCCCAAGCACTTCGATGTCGCCCATTCGCGTCTGCACGATAAATGGATGCGACTCGTCCGACACCACATCGAAGAAGGCTTCACCTTCCAGGAAGACCACACGTTGCGTGCCGACGAACACTTCCGGATAAATGAGCTTCGACTCGGCATTCAGCCTCACGCGTGTGCCGTCGGAAAGGAGTAATGTGTTTTCTGCCCCGCTGGGAATGACAAACTGGTTGTAGGACTCGACTTGCTGGCGGTCAAGGCGGCCAAGGGCCGACTGCGCAGCGGCTTGATATGACAAGCAACCATCCTCGTAGCTCACGGTGACGTCGCCGTCCGACAAGCTCAAATCCCCCGGATTGCCTTTTCCGATTTCCACTTCACGGCCGTCAGCCAAGACAAGCGTTCCCCTCGACTGGCCGGGGTCAAGCGCCCCTGCA
>OJMI01000708.1_pt1 | contig 42642 bp, 39 predicted proteins | sample 1597131 | NCBI WGS metagenome assembly OJMI01 (sample SAMEA2452116, study PRJEB22498) | human gut metagenome | reverse complement strand
ATTGGCAATCAATTCGTTATAAAGTTTTATTCTTTTTACGACAGTCCCTAATTAAAATGAAGCAAATCACAACTTGTTGCGCTCCTCAATGAGAGCCTGATTGGTTGTCTTTGTTGGTTCAAAGGTAATTAAAATGAAGCAAATCACAACGATAATAGTTATGATGATGATTGTAGTGATGTTGTCTTTGTTGGTTCAAAGGTAATTAAAATGAAGCAAATCACAACAGAGTTATCTCCAAGATGTTCAAGAAAAAAGTTGTCTTTGTTGGTTCAAAGGTAATTAAAATGAAGCAAATCACAACATCTGCTTATATGGTCAGAAGACGAACAAGGTTGTCTTTGTTGGTTCAAAGGTAATTAAAATGAAGCAAATCACAACAAACAACTGTAACGGCTGGTAATTTTTAAGTTGTCTTTGTTGGTTCAAAGGTAATTAAAATGAAGCAAATCACAACGGTGTCGGATGCGGACTGCTGACATTCCTGTTGTCTTTGTTGGTTCAAACAAAATTAAAATACAACCATTCATAACATAAATTACCTTCAAAATCCATTTCCTACTCCACAATCACCCCATCCTTCATATGAATAGTACGATCGGTCAGACGGGCCAGTTCTTCGTCGTGAGTAACGATGACAAATGTCTGTCCGTACGTATCGCGCAAATGGAAGAACAGTTCGTGCAGTTCTGTCTTGTTTTGGGTATCGAGACTGCCCGACGGCTCATCGGCCAGGATAACGGCCGGATTGTTGACCAACGCACGTGCTACGGCCACCCGCTGCTTTTCGCCTCCCGAAAGTTCGTTGGGCTTGTGCGATGCACGGTCTTCGAGGCCCATAAAACTCAGGAGTTCACGCGCCCGCTCTTCGGCCTTGCGTTGTGACATGCCGGCAATGAATGCCGGAATCATAATGTTTTCAAGGGCTGTGAATTCCGGGAGCAGCTGATGAAACTGAAAGACAAATCCTACATGGCGGTTACGGAAACGGGAAAGCTCCTTTTCTTTCAGCTTATTGACCTCTATACCGTCTACTATCAGTTTTCCGGCATCGGGTTTGTCAAGCGTTCCCATTATCTGAAGCAACGTTGTCTTGCCGGCTCCACTAGGACCGACAATGCTCACCACTTCTTTCTCGGCAATAGAAAGGTCTATCCCTTTCAATACCTCCAGAGCTCCGAAGCTCTTTCTTATTCCTTGCAATTCAATCATAGATGTTCTATTACGTATTGTGCCAGATAGCAACCGAAAACGGCTGGCATGTAACTTACGGTTCCGGCAGTAGATTTCTTGTTTTTCTCGTTGTCGACCAGCAGAATGGCGTTCGTATCGGCCTGTTCGGTGCTGAACACTACCGGCAACTTGCGTTTGGGACCCATCTTCTGCAGGCGTTTGCGTACGGCCTTGCTCAGGCCACAATGATAAGTGTCCCAGAGGTCGGCAAACTGAATCTTGCTCAAATCGTGCTTGGCTCCGGCTCCCATGCTCGAAACGATGGGGATATGCCTTTTCCATGCCTCGGATATGAGTGTACATTTCGGGGTAATGGTATCGATAGCGTCGACAATAAAGCTGAACTTTTCGCTGTCGAGCAGTTGCGGTATGTCTTCCTCGGTCAGATATGCGGCCCTGGCCTCAACCTGAAGCTCCGGATTGATGTCGCGGAAACGGTCGGCCAGAATCTTTACCTTAGGCTGTCCGAGTGTGGAATGCATGGCGGGCAGCTGACGGTTCAGGTTGGTAATCTGCACTTCATCGGCATCTACCAGCGTAAGGCAGCCTACTCCTGCCCTGCAAATCATTTCGGCAGCATAAGCGCCTACACCTCCGGTGCCTACAACCAGCACATGGGCATCGTGCAGACGTTTCATCTTTTCAGCTCCGAAGAGCAGTTCCGTGCGTTGTAACCAGTGTTCTGCCATTTAATTCTTCTTAAACCATTTGTAAAACCAGTTTTCTACCGCATCATACATTTGCGTCGGGTCATTATGATGACGGTTCTCAACGAAAGTAAGCTCCTGCATGTCATCGCCATACTCGTCTGGATAGATAATCAGCAGACTGTTGTTGAAGAAGTAGCGGGTTATCTGCGCGGGAAGTTTCTCGAACGATGACTGGTAAGAGATGGACCCCTTACGTGCCGATACGACTACGAACAGATGGTCATAGCTTACCTGCCCGGTAAGAATGAGCAAATCGTCCCAACTCTCAAGCACCTGATACTCTACGTTCTCGGCACCTTCACGCTGGGCGATGCTTTTGATATATTTCAGGCTTTCTGTCGTTGCGAAAATCATCATCCGGCATCCCAGCGAGCGGCTCAGCCTGCACAGCTGTGTCACCCATTTGCTGAAACCGGACTCGTATTCGGCCTTTTCTGGAACGGCCACCACGATGCGGCGCAAGGTGTTGACAGGCATCAGCAACTTGGCAATCATGATTTGCCGGTGAGTTCCCTTCAACAGGGCTTCGGTTCTGGAACCGAAGAACGAATCCATCAGATTGGTTTTCCGGTGCAATCCTATCACAAGGTCGGTTATATCGTTTTCCTTCATGGTGTGCAGAATTCCCTGTGCCACATTCAGGTCATAGCGCAAGAAGGTCTTCGCTTCCGTATCGGAAGCCGAAGCCTGAATGGATATACGCTCCAGATTGCGTTTGGCTCTTATTTCCTTCAACTCCGAATTGCCATTGTCGTCAACCACGCTCAAGGCGAATATTTCCTTCTTCTGCTTGGGCGACTTAATCATCAGCGCCATATCGACCAGTCCTTCGATGTTTTCAGGATTGGCAACCGGAATCATGATTCGCTCATTCTGTCTGTTTTTCTTTTCGGTGATTTCTTCCTGATGCTCCATCGTTACCAGCTTGCGTGCGGCACGCTCGGTTGCTATGGAACTGATGATGCAGGTAAACAGAATCATCACGACCGTACCGTTGAGCACATCGTCGTTAAGCAGGCGTTCACCGTTTTCAAGAATAATGTTATGACCGATGAGTACGGCAGCCAGCGTGGCTGCAGCCTGCGCGTTGCTCAGTCCGAAAATGAGTCCTCTGTCGGCCTTTGTCATGTGATAGGATTTCTGGGTAATCCATGCGGCCAGCCATTTGCTCAGAGTGGCTATGACGGTCATCACGATGGCTACCTTCAACGCCGTTCCTTCAGAAAAGAGGCAACGCACGTCAATAATCATACCTACACCTATCAGGAAATATGGAATAAACAGGGCATTACCCACAAACTCCAGACGGTTCATCAACGGAGAAACATGAGGCACATAGCGGTTAAGCACCAGTCCGGCGAGAAACGCTCCGAGAATACCTTCCATTCCGACAATCTCCATCAGGCCTGCACCCAGGAACACCATCGCCAGAACGAAGATAAACTGCATTACATTATCGTCATATTTTCTGAAAAACCAACGGCACAGACGGGGCATTCCAAGAATGATGAGCAGGCAGAGCAAACAGACCTTCACCACCAGCAATACCCAATAAAGTCCGTTTACGCCCTCACCCTTATACATACCGCCTATCACGGCCAGCACAATCAGGGCAAGCAGTACGGTCACAGCCGTTCCGCCAATGCTTATGCTCACACTGCTGTTACGGTTCAGTCCGTAACGGCTCACTATAGGATAGGCTATCAGCGTATGGCTGGCATACATACTGGCCAGCAATACCGAAGTGACAAAACTGTAGTCGAGCAGTGTCATGCTGCTCCAGATACCCAGTCCCATCGGAATAAAGAATGTCCACAAACCGAATACCAGTCCCTTTGTACGGTTCTTCTTGAAATCGTCCATATCCATCTCCAGACCGGCCAGAAACATGATATAAAGCAATCCCACTTTTCCGAAAAGTTCAAAACTGCTGTCGCGCTCAAGAATATTGAAACCGTGCTCGCCTACTACTACACCGGCCAGAATCATTCCGATAATATGAGGAATGCGAAGACGGCCCAACAGAATAGGCGCAAACAATATGATACAGAGAACCAGAAAGAATATCCACGTAGGATCGGTTATCGGCAAATAATTCGTCAAGTCTAAGGCATTCATAATACGTACTCATTAAATTCTTTTGCAAAATAACTAAAAAGAATTCAATTTATATGCTCTTATACACCAAAATGTTATAATTTTGCAGGCGATTATATCAATATGAAAATACGAATAAACAATTTTATTAATTAAGACGAAAAAAGATGAAAGTAGCTATTGTTGGTGCGAGCGGAGCTGTAGGACAAGAGTTCCTTCGCGTACTCGAAGAGAGAAATTTTCCGGTTGACGAACTGGTATTGTTTGGTTCTCCACGCAGTGCAGGTACTAAATATACCTTCTGCGGTAAAGAGTATGAAGTTAAACTTCTTCAACATAACGATGACTTTAAAGGGGTTGACATTGCTTTCACTTCTGCCGGCGCAGGAACTTCTAAAGAGTATGCCGAAACCATTACCAAGTATGGAGCGGTAATGATTGACAACTCAAGCGCTTTCCGTATGGACAGCGATGTACCTTTGGTGGTTCCCGAAGTTAATGCAGCTGATGCACTGGAGCGTCCGCGCGGAATCATTGCAAACCCGAACTGTACTACCATACAGATGGTAGTAGCACTGAAAGCCATCGAAAACCTTTCACACATAAAACGCGTGCACGTAGCCACTTATCAGGCTGCCAGCGGTGCCGGAGCAGCCGCCATGCAGGAGTTGCACGAACAATATCGTCAGGTTTTGGCCGGCGAACCGGTAAAGGTTGAAAAATTCGCTTACCAGTTGGCTTACAACCTTATCCCGCAAATTGACGTATTTACCGACAACGGATATACCAAAGAAGAGATGAAGATGTTTAACGAAACACGCAAGATTATGCACTCTGACATCAAGACAAGTGCAACCTGCGTACGTGTGCCGGCTCTCCGCTCACACTCTGAAAGCATCTGGGTTGAAACCGAACGCCCCATCTCGGTAGAAGAAGCGCGCGAAGCGTTTGCCAAAGGCGAAGGACTGGTACTGATGGACGAACCGGAAAACAAGGTTTACCCCATGCCGCTGTTCCTTGCCGGAAAGGACCCTGTATACGTAGGCCGTATCCGCAAAGACCTGACCGACGAGAACGGACTCACCTTCTGGATTGTAGGCGACCAGATTAAGAAAGGCGCTGCACTGAATGCCGTTCAGATTGCAGAATACCTTATCAAGGTAGGTAACATCAAATGAAGCTAATCATAGAAATTATTCTTTATTGAATTTTGCGTGTTTATATAGTAAAATGCAAAATTCAATAAAAGAATAAATAAAACCCATGTACCTCAAAAAGTATCAATATAAAACGTACAGACAAAGATATAATAAAAAAACACTAATATTATAATAGTACATCTATGGACCAAACTAAGAAATTTAATTTAGGGATAATTATTGTAATATGGGGTGCAATAATTGCAAATTTATGTAGAACGTTATATGATATGTACATGTGTTTTACAGCTCATGATACAATTCACCTATACAATATATTAGTACATATTATAAGCATTATCATACTATATCAAATAATAGAAAAAAGAAAGAAAGAGTTTTTCTACATTTTTGTAATACTCAATATAATAAATGCGATCGTTATAGGAGGATTAAACAATACTAATTATTTCCCTCACGTTTTTGCTGCCATTATATATATTATCATACTACGTGCTATTTTATGTTTGAAAAAAGATAATATATCAGGATGGGATATATTAGAATAGCTTTTCTTTTTTTATAACATTCATCTCAAAACAAACTCTATATCCTCACTTTTCTAAGTAAACACCATGATTTGAGTTTATTATTAGCTTCACAAATTCATATAATTCAATCACCATTCATTGATATTTTGTGAACTATAATAAATATTTAAAAGTACAAACTTATAGCTATAACACAGTACTTCAATATCTTATTCTTTTAGCCAAGATTATTACCATAATCTCCCCTTTATTGAGCCTTAACTCCCAGCGTGCTGAGCCTTAACTCCCAGCGCGCTGAGCCTTAACTCCCAGCGCGCTGAGCCTTGACTGCCAGCACGATGAGCCTTGGTCGCCAATAAGCCGGATATTATTCCAATATATTACACTGATATACAGCGACAAAGACGTAACAGTATTCATCCTGCGTTTTCTGCTAACTTTAAAAGAAGTTAAATGTAAGTCTCCTTCTGAACAATCTAAAGGAAAAACAAATACTTTAGCAGTGTAATATTAAACTATTACACTAAAACAGATATCAATTCTTTAAAACCATACGATTATGATAGACATTCAAAACGTAACATTCGGTTACCAGCGCGCAGTGAGAATATTTGAAGACTTTTCACTAAAACTTAAACCGGGCTGCATCTACGGACTGCTTGGAAAAAACGGAACCGGAAAATCAACTCTTCTCTATCTGATAACCGGACTGTTGAGAGCGCAACAGGGTAAAGTTACTTTCGACGGAAACGACGTCGCACGGAGACTCCCCGAAACCTTGCAGGAGATGTTTCTTATCCCGGAAGAGGTGACACTGCCCAATGTAAACATCAGGCAATATGCCCGCATGTACGGCCCGTTCTATCCGAAGTTCAGCAGCGAACAACTGGACAATTATCTGAAAGAATTTGAAGTTGACCCGCAAGCAAAACTCTCAGACCTCTCCATGGGACAGCGCAAGAAAGCGTATATCAGTTTTGCACTGGCCACCAACACGCGCTTCATATTTATGGATGAACCGACCAACGGACTGGATATTCCTTCGAAAAGCCAGTTCCGCAAAATCGTAGCTTCGACCATGACCGACGAACGCAGCATCGTAATCTCAACGCATCAGGTGCGCGACCTCGATTACCTGCTCGACCACCTGATTATCATTGACCAGAAACAACTGCTGCTGAACCGCTCAGTGAGCGATATCACCGAACGCCTCTGCTTCGACGAGCTTCGACCCAACGAGATGAGCGAAGGAGGTGTATTGTTCAGCATGCCGTCAATGAACGGAAACAGCATAATAAGCCGCAACGTAAACCATCGTGAAACTTCCATCAATCTGGAACTCTTTTTCAATGCCATGCTCGAAAAGACCGAGATGATGCAGGATATACTGAGATAGAAACACTCACTTAAAGAAACAGTGCGTTATGAATACAAATTCCTTTAGTTTCAGACGGGTGGCGTGGCTCTTGAAAATAAACGGAACGTTTACTCTCAGGTCACACCTGCTATGGGTGGCATGTATTGTGGCAGCGGCCGTGGCGGTAAACCTACTGCTGCTGTATGAGGTGGAAAAGACATTCTATGTTCTGTTTGCCATCTTCTGCGCCTTACCGCTCTTCAAGATTTATCCGGTCAAATACGGACTCAAATATCAGTCACTGCCCTGTTATCTGCTGATACCGGCATCGAACAGTGAACGCTTCACCGTACAGATGCTTCTGACTGTCGGCATCGGACTACTGTATGCTTTCATCGGAATACTTCTTCTGTTCGGATGCAACCAGTTGCTGCACTCGTTTATCGACGGATATCCGCTTATCGGCATAAACGGATTCTACGAGCCGCTGCATGATGCCTTATGCAAAGCCTTTCTGCTGCCGGACATCCCGATGGCCGGGTGGTGTATCGCTCTCAATATCTGCTGGATTCTCGGATTTCTGATATGGATTCTGTGCCAATGGCCCGGTTTCTTTGTAATCGGCTTCATCGCATTTACTTATCTGTATGGTGATGTCGTGTCATGGCTGCATACCAATACCGGACTACAGGATTTCTTTGCCGGACACTTTTACGTGGCCATCCTGCTATCCATAGCGGCATCCGCAATATTTTATACACTCACTTACCGTGCTTTCTGCAAGACTGAAATAAGAAGCTTGCGGAGAAGGGCATAAACCAAATTAACAAGCAGTATGAACAGAAATGTACTCAACACAAGGCGTACAATCCGCCTCATCCGGAACCAGTTTACCGAAGACTGGAGCATGAATATGATAATCTACATAGCGGCACTTGTTGTATACATATTCACCACCATCATAAACAGGCCCGACAATATAGAAGAGCTCATAAGTAAGGAATGGGCCACTTTGGCCATGTTTTTCTATTTCTTCTGCGCCACCTACTTTACCGACAGTAACCGGAAAGCAGTCTGGCATCTGAATCTCCCCGCCAGCACAGGCGAGAAGTTTGCGGCACACATCGCATACTCCATACTGGCCTGCCTGCTGTTTTTTACGGTAACCATCCTCGCCGGCGAAGGAATCCGCCTGACAGTATACGGTCTGCTGGGCATGCCGACCGATATGATGAGCTTCATGCCTGCTTTCGACGTGTTCCCTTCAGGGTGGTTAATTGTCCTGGTATCCGTATTCGTCCTGTGGCTGGCTTCGGGTTTCCTGCTGGGAGGATATCTGTTTGAGAAGCTGATGTTTCAAAAGGTTCTCATCACACACATCGCTACGGTAGTCATCATCGGAGGTATTCTTTATCTCATTTATGGAAATACCGACCTTTCCAGCCTGACTGTTGCCGGAAACTGCATCAGCGTCCTGCTGACAATAAGTACGGTTGCCAATACTGCATGGGCTTACCGCCTGTTCAGACAATGCGAAATAGTAAAAACTGAAAAGTAAACCATAACACGAATATAAACATGAACACAAACAGTTTCAACATACAAAATGTGATTCGGCTTACCAAGAACAGAATCATCGAGAGCAAAAGGAAGCTTTTGCTTCAGGCACTGCTTTACTACGGAATTATTCTCTGTATCGGGTTCTTTTGGCTGTCGATAACCAATAACGACCTGCCATATATAATCATGTATACAGGATTCCTGATTTTCTTCTTTGCTGTAAACACGGCCAGCTTCTTTGCCAACATTCTGGAAGACATACAAACCAAAGAGAGTAACTGCTTCTATTTCATGATACCCGCCTCAATCAGTGAGAAGTTCGTCTCTCGTCTGGCTTTTGTCATTATAAAGTGCATCTTTTTATTGGGAATTACATTCATACTTGCAGAACTGACCCGCTATATGCTCGACTTATTGCTCGGCATGCCGAATTTCAATATCATCAAATGCTATTCACAGAGTCTGTCTGTCAATCAGAATCTTGTCATGAATACCTATAATGTAATATGGAGCATCTGGATTCTCAGTACTTTTATACTAGGCGGATGCTGGTATCGGAAAAGACCTTTCGGAAAAGTTATCCTGTGGCATATACTGCTGTTCATGCTTATCATGATAATAGGAATAAACCAATTTTTCCACTTCGTACAAACAAACGTCGCATTCACTCAAGACGTAACGGAACTTACAGAAGAATATACAAGTCAAGGACAAAATATCGTTTCTGCAATAGAGATACTACTCACACTGTTATCCGTATTCAACATCTGGCTTTCATACCGGCTGTTCAAACGCAGACAAATCATAAAATAAACCGACATGATATTTAAGGAGAACAAACCCATATACCTGCAAATAGCAGAACGACTGTGCGATGAAATCATTCAGGGATGTTACGGAGAGGAAAGCCGTATACCTTCGGTACGCGAATATTCCGCAACACTCGAAGTGAACGTCAACACGGTGGTGCGCTCGTACGAATATCTGCAGAACGCCAGCATCATCTACAACAAACGCGGACTGGGATATTTCGTCAAGGAAGGAGCCACACGGGCCATCATCGCACAACGCAAGAAAGAATTCATGAATGAGGAACTGCCGGAGTTCTTAAACAAGCTGAAACAACTGGACATCCCCATCGAAGAAATCGTGGAAAAGTATCACAGCATGGAATAAGTTTTGTAACTTCGCACGCACTTAACAGAAAGATACAGAATGATAGACCAGGCTACCATAGACAAAATCATGGATGCGGCACAGATAGTGGATGTCGTATCGGAGTTTGTGACTCTGCGCAAAAGAGGCGTAAACTATGTGGGCCTGTGTCCGTTCCATAGCGAAAAGACACCGTCGTTCAGCGTATCACCGTCGAAGGGATTGTGCAAATGCTTCAGCTGCGGAAAAGGCGGAAACGTGGTGCACTTCATTATGGAACACGAACAGATGTCGTATTACGAGGCCCTGAAATGGCTGGCACGCAAATACAACATCGAGGTGAAGGAACGCGAACTGACCAATGAGGAGAAGCATGCGCAAAGCGTACGCGAAAGTATGTTTGTGGTCAACGAATACGCGCGTGACTATTTCCAGAATATACTCTATAACCACGTCGACGGACAGACCATCGGAATGACTTATTTCCGCCAACGCGGATTCCGCGATGACATTATCCGGAAATTCCAGCTCGGCTTCTGTCTCGATCAGTTCGACGCGTTTGCCAAAGAAGCCTTGCGCAAGGGTTACAAAGCCGAATATCTAGTCAAGACCGGCCTTTGCTATACCAAAGACGACGGTTCTCTGCGCGACCGCTTCTGGGGACGTGTGATTTTCCCGGTACACTCGCTCTCGGGAAAAGTAGTGGCATTTGGCGGACGTGTACTGAAAACCGATGCCAAGACTGCCAAATATGTAAACTCGCCCGAATCGGAAATTTATCACAAGAGTAATGAACTTTACGGAATATACTTTGCCAAACAGGCTATCGTAAAACAAGACCGGTGTTTCCTGGTCGAAGGATATACCGACGTGATATCCATGCACCAGTCTGGCATAGAGAATGTGGTTGCTTCATCGGGCACTTCACTGACTCCCGGACAGATTCGACTGATTCATCGCTTTACAAACAACATTACGGTGCTTTATGACGGCGACATGGCCGGTATAAAGGCGTCAATCCGTGGTATTGACATGCTGCTCGAAGAAGGCATGAATATCAAAGTGGTACTCCTGCCCGACGGTGACGACCCCGACAGTTTTGCACGCAAGCATAACGCTACCGATTATCAGAACTATATCAACTCGCACGAGGTGGACTTTATCCGCTTCAAGACCAACCTGCTGCTGGAGGATGCCGGAAATGACCCTATCAAACGTGCCGGACTGATAACCGACATCGTGCGAAGCATCTCCATGATTCCCGAAGCCATCGTACGCTCTGTCTATACCAAGGAATGCAGTCAGTTGCTGCAGGTTGAGGAGAAACTGCTTATTGCCGAGATAAACAAGCGCAAGGGCGAACAGGCAGAAAAAGAATACAAGGCAGCACACAACCAGACAGCACAGCCCGGAACAGAAGAAGCCACCGGCAGCAATCAGGAAGGAAAAGACCGGCAGGCAGCAGAGCCGGAGGACAAGTACGAATCGTTCATTCCGCAGGAAAACAAGGAAAGCAGAACATTCTACCCCAAAGAGAAACTGATAATGGAAATACTGGTACGTTACGGTGAGAAAATCATGTGTAACGTGACCGACGATGAGGGAAACGAAAGAGGGCTGACTGTCATAGAATACATTGCAAGTGACTTGCAAACCGATGACTTGCAGTTTCACAACCCTATACACCGGCAGATTCTGGCAGAAGCCGTAGCGCACATACATGACGCCAATTTCAGGGCCGAACATTATTTCAGTACTCATCCTGACTCTACCATAAGCCAATATACCGTCAGTCTTATCAATGAAAAGTATACGCTGAGCAAGTATCACACGAAGAACCAGAAAATCGTAACCGATGACGAACGTCTGCTCGAGCTCGTTCCCCACCTGATGATTGACTTCAAGCATGCCATTGTGGAGGAAGAGCTGAAACATACGCTCCAGGCCTTACAGAATCCGGAGAATGCAAAGGATGAAAAGAAGTGCATGGCCATCATGAAACACTACAAGGAACTGTCTGAAGTTCAGAAAATCATGGCTAAACGACTGGGTGACCGGGTGGTTAATGCATAAAAACAAAAAGACCATCGCATGATAACATCTCATACAATGGTCTCTTTCGCTAGGATTTATATCAATTATCAGTTTCTGCTGCGAATCAGATTCATAAATTCTTCACGGGTCTTTGCCTGATTAAACGCTCCTGTAAAATCGGAAGTAGTAGTAATGGAATTCTGCTTCTCGACGCCACGCATCTGCATGCACATATGCTTGGCTTCGACAACAACCATCACCCCTAACGGATTTAATGTTTCCTGAATACATTCCTTTATCTGCAGAGTCATACGTTCCTGTACCTGCAAACGATGGGAAAAGATATCAACCACTCTGGCTATCTTGCTCAAACCGGTTATATACCCGTTCGGAATATAGGCTACGTGTGCCTTACCATAAAAAGGAAGCATATGGTGTTCACAAAGAGAGAAGAAATCGATATCCTTGACAATTACCATCTGGCTATAGTCTTCCTTAAACTTGGCAGACAACAATACCTCGTGCGGATCCATATGATAACCGCGTGTTAATGTCAACATTGCCTTTGCCACACGCTCCGGAGTCTTTATCAGCCCCTCACGTTCGGGGTCTTCACCCAACAATGACAATACCTGTCTGTAAGCTCCTTTCAAATCGTCAACGACTTGAGGATTTGCATAATTTTGAAATTCGTCCATTTAATAAGTTATATTTATTTGAGCACGCACTATAGATACTTCTTTGAACTCACCTGTTGTTTTCAGCTTACGCATTACCATATCGGCTTCTTCTATACTACGGAAGTCGCCAACCTGACATATCCAGCGGGGATTAATGAAATGCGTATATACAGCCAGCTCCGGAAAAGCCGTTCTCACTTTCTCAGCAATACTGTAGGCTTCGCTCCGTGCCTGACGCGAATTGTTTCCGGCATAAACCTGTACTCGAAAACCTGCAATCTTTACGGTATTTAACTGTTCTTCATCGGAATTGGCATACGGAGTTCTCTGCAACAAAGCGTTCAACCGTGAATCCTGATGAATAGTCACGGTTCCTTCGCCAGCCTTTTTCCGGGTCAAGTTTGACAAGATATCATCTTGTGCCCACCCACAAAACGAACAAAATACAAAAAGCAGCAAAAAAATCAGCCTCATAACTAATGTCTGAAAAGAAAGGCCAAACGTAAACATTGCCGTTCGGCCTTTCTGATATAACCTTTTAATATTTAATTATTTGAATGCGTCAATGATGCCTTTGAAATCGGCAGCTTTCAATGAAGCTCCACCAATCAGACCACCATCAACATCCGGATTAGCAAACAGTTCCTTAGCATTTGACGGTTTGCAGCTTCCTCCATACAGAATTGAAGTATTTTCTGCAACTTCTTTTCCATACTTGTCAGCAACCAGTGAACGGATATATGCGTGAATTTCCTGTGCCTGTTCAGGAGTTGCAGTCTTTCCGGTACCGATAGCCCAAACCGGTTCGTATGCAAGAATTACCTTAGAGAAATCTTCGGCAGAAAGTGAGAATACAGAAGCCAATTGTGCAGCAACTACCTCATTTTGCTTGTTAGCTTCACGCTCTTCCAATACTTCACCAATACAGAAGATAGGTTTCAGATTGTTTGCCAAAGCCAACTTAACTTTCTCTTCAAGGATTTCTACTGTTTCATGATAATATGCGCGACGCTCTGAGTGACCAAGAATCACATATTGAGCACCTGTAGAAGCAACCATTTCAGCAGATACTTCACCGGTATATGCTCCGGAAACCTTATCTGCACAGTTTTCTGCACCAACACCAATAATTTCAGAATTTACAATAGGAGTTACAGAAGCCAGATGAATAAACGGAGTGCAGATAACTACATCACAATTTGGTTTGTCTGCAGACAACACTTCATTCAATTCTTTCGCCAAAGCGATACCCTCTTGCAGGTTCTTGTTCATCTTCCAGTTTCCTGCTACAATATTCTTTCTCATTTTAGTTAGTTTTATATATTAATAAATCTCATGTTCTTTCTTAAGCCCGCATTCTTCGTCTGCGAATCCAGCGGTACAGATTGTCTGTCATCGTAAACAGAAGCAAAGGTACAAAAAACCATAGAAATACACCTAATATTCTTTGATTCAACTGCATGGTTTGAATCTCTCCCAACGGTATATTTTCCAATCTTCCGTTTAATACATATTCATCGGGAAGATTCTGGTTGCTCCATTTGTTTATAATGGTTCCTCCTTTCAGCAGCATCAGTCCGGGATTGGAACGTATCATTGTCTTCAGCATCACGTCATCGGCGACAAGATAGGGATATTCTGCTCCTGTACGGTCTTTCCACTGCTCAATGTCGGCATCGGATGAGGATGATGTGACACAATAAAACGGATAACCGTTTTCTACGCTATAGTCATATATCTCATTTATCAAATCGATAGAACTGTCATCCGCAATATTCAGATAAGGAGCTATCAGAAGGAACGTATATCCCTCGTCGTCCAATATCTGCTGGGTGACATCTTCGTCCGTATCAAGACTGCGCAAGGCAAAATCAATTATCGGCGGAACGTATCCTTCCTGCTTTACAGATGTCTTGCTGTCAATAAACGTCCATGTACTGTCGGGATAATTGTCAAGCGTAAACTCCTTACGAACTCCGTCTTTCTCCAGAATAAAAGTGGTTTCATATACGGGCGGCTCCTCACCTTCAGGAATTTCCATCTGTTGCCGGATGTTCGCTCCGACATAATAAGGGCGAAAATCAAATATCGGCAAATATATAATGCAATAAGCCACAACCGACACACTGTATAAGATGCTATACAAGGATATCAGCCACTGACTTTTCTTACTGATAAAACGAAGTATCAACGAGTTGTTGAAATAGAGCCAAAGCGCAAAGAACAGCAGCAATACATTCTTCCAGAACGTTTCCCAGTTGGTCAATACTATCGCATCGCCAAAGCATCCACAGTCTGAAACAGGATTTGCCAATGCCAGATAAAGCGTAAAAGGAGTCATCAGCAGCATTACCAGCGCGGTAGCTATTGAAGTCAACTTCTTACGAATGCCGAAAAAGAGATAGACTCCCAACGTAAACTCGAGAACTGCCATCAGGCATGACAAAAACAACGGAGCTAACGAAGGAACATAATCAGTCCATCCGAATGCCGAGAAATAGTCTTCTATCTTGTATACGGTTCCATAAGGATCGTCGGCCTTTACAAAACCGGAAAAAATAAAGACTATACCCAATGCAAAACGGCAGAAATTTGTCCAGACGACATTCGCTCTATGTAACGCCTTATTCTCCAAAGTCAATCTTTATTAGTCCAAACACAGCGTAATTAATCATATCCATGTAATTGGCATCGATTCCTTCTGATACGATTGTATGTCCGGCAAGCGCCTCTATCTGTTTGGTTCTGTAAATCTTCATCAGAATCAAATCTGTATAAGAAGAAATTCTCATGCTGCGCCAGGCCTCATCATAGTCATGATTCTTGGCTTTCATCAGTTCCAAAGCCTTATGCGCATACTTGTCATAATATTCCAACGCCTTTTCTACACTCAAATCGTCTTTATCGGCATATCCAAGCTCCAGCTGAATCAGTCCGATAATTCCGTAATTGACGATACCGATAAACTCCGAACGGGGTCCTTCATTAATCATGGCACTGCCCTTTGTCTCGATGCTGCGAATACGGTTTGCCTTGATAAATATCTGGTCGGTAACCGAAGAGGGACGCATTATGCGCCAGGCAGCTCCATAGTCGTGCAGTTTCTTTGAATACAAGTCACGACACAAGGTTATTATCTGCTCAAACTGTTTGTTCGTATCTTCCATATATCTGCTTAAATAACATGCAAAAATACTAAAAAGGATAGGTATTGCAAGAAGAGAAAAGAAAACAAATAAAACACGGATGATACGACTTGCGACAAGTATCGCCAGAATACGTATAATCCGTGTTCAATCTGATATTTTATTTATTCATTTATCTATTACGAGAAGCGAAGTACCTGGCCTATTCTCAACACAGTTCTCTTCGTGATACCGTTAAGCTTGCACAGGCGGTCGACAGACACTCCCTGACGTGAGGCAATCTTCGACAAGGTATCTCCTTTCTTAACCCGGTAATAACGAACGCTTCCACTATTGTCGTTCGAAGCAACACTCTTCTGAGACTTGTTCTTGACTCCCGGTTTGTAATAAGTATAGGTTTCTGTTACGATATCCTGATTAGGAAAGTCAAACATCAACGCCGGATTGATATCCTTTCCAAGGAAACGGGTTTCGAAATGCAGATGTGAACCCGTAGAACGACCGGTATTTCCACCCAGTCCTATCGGCTCTCCAGCCTTAACATACTGATTGATTGCGACCAGTTGTTTTGACAGGTGACCATATACGGTTTCGAGTCCGTTGTCATGGCGAATCACTACATATTTTCCATAGCCGCGTCGCTCATAATCTACTACACGTACCTTTCCGTCGAAAGCTGAGCGGATAGTATCACCGATGTATACTTTTATATCTATTCCCTTATGCATACGGCGACGACGGGGACCGTACTTGGAAGTTACTTTATTGTTGGTAGTCGGCATACAGAATCCCTTCAAATCAATGGTGAAGGAATCGGGGAGGGTCACGTCATTGTATACATGTACATGGTCTGTTATCCAACTGGGATACAATGCAAAACCCGGATACTCCATTTTTTCTTTCTGAATCTGGCGCTGTAAAGCTACCGAATCAATTGCTTTCATTTTTTTGTCTACGGGAGCCTGGCTTGCCAGCAGGTCCTGAGAGTAAGCGTTTACGCCTACCATTGCCAATACGACAACTGCAATAGTTCGAATACTTTTTAAAATCATCACATAAGAACATTCTTTAGAACTCATCGTTTGCATACAGATACTGGAATGTAGTCTGTTTGTAATCGAAGATTTCTTCTGGTTTAAAAAAACGGTTTAACTCAACAACCGCATTTTCAACAGAATCTGAGGTGTGGACTATGTTTTCCTGAAAACTCATGCTGTAATCACCACGAATTGTTCCGGGAAGCGCCAAACGACCATTCGTCACACCTGCCATTGCGCGTACAGTCTGCACGGCATCAACGCCTTCATAGCAGCACACAATCACAGGAGTCGCCATCATAGAATCTTTTACACGCTGAAAAAACGGTTTCGCACTCAGATGTGCATAGTGTTCATTTAGTATTTCGTCGTTCAGTTGCATCATTTTCATGCCTGCCAACCGTAAGCCTTTACGCTCAAAACGAGTGGTTATTTCACCCACCAGGCCTCTCTGCAATGTACAAGGTTTTAAGATGACAAGTGTTTTTTCCATAAAAATCATGTTATTAGACGTTCATACTAAAATCAAAATTGCTTCAAAGATAAATTTTATTCTTTAAAATCGTAGAATTTACACTCTCTTTTTTGGGAAAAAGTTAGAGTTCTTAACACTTTTAACTTCATGAAATCAAGAAAATATGTCATTAAGCAGCAAAAGACAAAAGGGCATTATGCGGGGTGCTGTTTTTTTGAATACAGTTTACTGTCGGGCCTTGCACTGGAGAAGTATTTTGTGCACCGCCCGATGCAGTAATGTGCATTGCCCCATGCACAACTGTGCACCGCCCGATGCACAACAGTGCATCCTCGTATGCAGCAAACAGGAGACGGCATCTTTTATAAGGAAAGTACAGATAAATGCAATATAAGGACTGCCCTTAAGAAATGGCAGCCCAATTCACATTGGTCTTTCTCAAAGCTCTCAGCTGATTCCACAGGACGGCATTTTCCGGACGTTTTTCTTCGGGGTCATCATTTACAATGGCTTGTGCCACATCACGTACCAACTGCAACAGTTGTCCGTCACGTGCCAGATTAGCGATTTTCAAATCAAAGGCAATGCCGCTTTGCTGGGTTCCTTCCAAATCGCCCGGTCCGCGCAGCTTCAAATCGGCTTCGGCTATTTCAAAACCATCGTTCGAACGGACCATGATTTCCAGTCTTTTACGCGTTTCTTCCGTGAGTTTGTATCCTGTCACCAGAATACAATAAGACTGGTCGGCTCCACGTCCTACTCTTCCGCGCAACTGATGCAGCTGCGAAAGCCCGAAACGTTCGGCATTCTCTATTACCATCACCGAAGCATTGGGCACATTCACTCCCACCTCGATAACGGTTGTAGCCACCATTATCTTTGTTTCGCCCGATACGAAGCGCTGCATCTCGGCATCTTTTTCGGCAGGTTTCATCTTGCCATGCACCTTGCTCACCTTGTATTGGGGGAACTCTTCACAGATATGTTCGTATCCTTCTTCCAGATTCTTGATATCCATCTTTTCGCTTTCCTGTATCAACGGATAAACGATATAAATCTGCCGGCCGGCTTCAATCTGTTTTCTGATAAAATCATACATGGAAGCTCTCCGGTTGTCAAACTGATGAATGGTTTGAATGGGTTTTCTTCCCGGAGGCAGCTCGTCAATGACAGACACGTCCAAATCGCCATACATGGTCATGGCCAGCGTACGCGGAATAGGTGTTGCCGTCATTACCAGCACGTGAGGCGGACATACGTTCTTAGACCACATCTTGGCCCGTTGCGCCACTCCAAAACGATGCTGCTCGTCAATGATTACCATTCCCAAAGAAGCAAAAGTCACCGTATCTTCAAGCACGGCATGGGTTCCTATCAGCAAATCGACTTTGCCCAGTGTCAGTCCGGCAAGGATTTCCTCACGTTTCTTTCCCTTTACGGACCCCGTCAGCAGTTCTACACGTACCGGCAAGTCTTTCAGAAACGCTTTTATGGTCTCATAGTGCTGCGTTGCAAGGATTTCGGTCGGCGCCATCAGACAGGCCTGAAACTTGTTATCGAGCGCAATCAGGATACACATCAACGCCACGAGTGTCTTTCCGCTTCCTACGTCACCTTGCAGCAAACGGTTCATCTGCCGGCCGCTTCCCATATCCTTGCGTATTTCCTTAATCACTCTTTTCTGTGCATTGGTCAAGGGGAACGGCAGGTTCTTGCTATAAAAGGTATTGAATATTTCACCTACCCGTTCAAAGACAAATCCTCTGTACTTACGCTGACGGTCCTTGCTGTAACGCAATATGTTAAGCTGTACATAGAAAAGCTCTTCAAACTTCAGGCGGTATTGGGCCTTCCGGAGCAAATCGGGATTGACGGGATAATGAATGTTGCGCAAAGCCTCGTCAAGCGACATCAGATGATGCTTCTCTACCAGCCATTGCGGCAACGTTTCAGAGACAGGTTCTTTGAGAAATGCCAGCAGATTCTTGGTCAGTTTCTCTATGGCATGTGAGTTCAGCCCTCCCTTTTTCATACGCTCAGTCGTATTGTAATATGGCTGCATGCCCATATTGGTGAGCACAAGCTCATTTACAGGGTCAATATCCGGATGGGCCACATTGATGCGTCCGTTGAATATCGTAGGCTTTCCAAATACGATATACTCCGTATGAAGTTTGTATCGTGTAAGCAAGTATTTTATTCCCTGAAACCATACGAGGTCTATCACACCCGTACCGTCAGAAAAATGAGCAACCAGCCGTCGCTGACGTCCTTCGCCAAAAGTCTCGAAACTCAGGATTTCTCCTTTCAGCTGGATATAAGGCATGTTTCCGTCAATATCCACCACATGATAAAGACGGCTCCGGTCTACGTATTTATAAGGGAAATAATAAAGCAAATCGTGCAACGAATAGATTGACAGTTCCTTGTTAAGAACCGCAGCACGCTGGGGACCAACGCCCGGCAAATACATGATATCTCTGGTTGTCAGGTCGAACATCAGATGAGTGTATTTGCTATTTTTATGTCAAAAGGAGTTGTTATCTTTATATTTTCACGGTTGCCCGCCACCAGGAAGACCTTTTCACCCAAGGCTTCCACCACCGAAGCGTCATCGGTAAAAGCGTCACAATAAGGCTGCATGTAGGCTTTCTTCAAAAGTTGCACGGAAAAGACCTGAGGAGTCTGAACCAGTTTATATTCCGAACGGTTTACCGTATGGCTTTCATTTCCTTGCAGATGCCGTACTGTCTCTACGACATCAATAACCGGAATCACGGCACCACACTTTTCTGCCTCGCGGTAACAGGTATCTATCACCTGCTCTGCCACAAAGGGACGTACACCGTCGTGCACTCCCACCAGTCCGTTCTCGTCATCGACCAGTGCCAGTCCGTTTTTCACGGAGTGGAAACGCGTTTCTCCTCCACAAGCCACCTTATGGGGCAACACAAAATGATGATTATGGCACAGCTCGTTCCAATACGCCTGTTGGCTTTCGGGCAATACCACAATCATCGTAATATTCTTATCATAGCGATAAAAGGCTTCCAGCGTATGCATGAGCACAGGCTTTCCTCCTATCGGAAGGAACTGTTTGGGAATATCCGTTCCCATACGTAATCCTTTTCCTCCGGCCACTATGATAATAAACTTTCTCATTTCAGTAACATTCCAGCTCTAACTTCTTCAATTTTTGCATTTCCGGCAAATTTTGCCACGATGGCTGATGCAAAGTCAAATGCAGCTCCCGGTCCTTTTCCCGTAATGAAGTTGCCATCCTGCTCAACCATAGCACCAGTTGTCTCAGCTCCTTCCAGATATTTTTCAAATCCCGGATAGCAGGTAGCCTTCTTGCCTTTCAACAGACCCAACTGTCCATAAACCATAGGAGCAGCACAGATAGCGGCCAACGGACGTCCGGCAGCACAAAAACCAAGAATCATCTTGCGCAAGCCTTCATGCTCAGACAAGTTTACGGCACCCGGCATTCCTCCCGGCAATACCAGCATTTCAGCATCTGCACTGATTTCTTTGGCATCGAACAGCATATCAGCATTAATCGTCACTTTATGTGAACTGGTTACTGCGATGTTTCCCGTAACAGAAACCGTACGGATAGACAAGCCGGCACGACGTACCACATCCACAACAGCCAAAGCTTCCATTTCTTCAAATCCTTCAGCCAAAAACAAATAAATAGTTCCCATGATTATCTTAGTTTAAAGTAATAAGTAATTGTTCCTGTTTGATTATTCACACCGGAAATTGTGTTAAAGGTTGCCTTACGGGCTGCTTCTTCCGCTGCCCGGCGCAATGCGGCATTTACCGTATTGGTACGTTTGTTTATGCTTGTACTGATAACTCTTCCAGCCGGATTGACCGTAATTGTAACTACCACACGTCCTTCATCCTGAACATTATAGACCGGTACCGGCAGACTGCCATTCAAAGAACGTCCGTTCAAGTCCCAACTGCCAACGCCTCCTACTCCGGTAGACTTTCCTACATTACCATTTCCGGTAGGACTTCCTTCAATCCCCTTGCCAGTAGTGCCGGAACCTTTGCTTCCCATAGTTGTTCCCTTGCCGAATGCCCCGGCAATTTTCTTGGCGGCAGCTTCAGCAGCAGCTTTTTCGGCAGCAGCTTTTTTCTCGGCTTCTATCTGCTCACGGGTCTTTTCCGGAACGGTTTTCTTAGGCTGTTCCTTTTCTGTTTTCTTGGCAGTATCTTTTTTCTTCTGTGGAGTTACGGCCACTGTTTCTTCCATATCCTGAGTAATCATTTCCTGTTCTGAAGCCTCAACATCCGAAGTCTGTTCCGGAACACTCTCCATCTGAGGTTCATTCAGTATGTCGACTTCTGTCAGCGTATAAGGATCGGAATCACCTTGTGACAACTCCGTATTACCCAGCATTACAGGCACACCACCTTCTTCCTGCACTTCCGTTCCATGAATGAAAACAAAAAGCAGAATCAGCAGAATGACCAGATGGACAATCACCGTACCAACAATTCCCTGTATACGACTATTCTTCATTCTCATTTTTCAGGCGGGCGTGTCGCCAGCACCATTTTATACTGATTTTCATTAGCTACGTTAAGCACTCTTACAATTTCACGATAAGGCACAGACTCATCGGCATACAGCGCTACATACATATCCGGCTCACGCTGCGCACATTCTTTCAGAAAAGCAGGCAGTTCTTCCAGAGAGAGCGGCATTTCTGCCTCGTTACCGAATCCGCCGTAATAATTCAGGTCCTTATCAATGATAACCCGTGTCAATGGTTTGGCCGATGTTTGCTGTTTACCCTGAGGTAACAAGACTTTAATGGCATTGGGCGAAACCATGGTAGAAGTTATCATAAAAAATATCAGCAACAGAAATATGATATCAGTCATTGATGCCATACTGAAAGCTGCAGATATTCTGGTTCTTCGTTTTAATGCCATAATCTATCAATCTTTACGAGGTTCTTCATTCAGCAGGTCCATGAAAGCCAAAGTCTTTGCTTCCAACTGATTTACAACAGTATCAACCTTTGCAACCAGATAGTTATAAGCAAACAGAGACGGTATTCCGACTATCAATCCTCCTACTGTAGTAATCATGGCTTCATAAATACCGCTGGACAAGAGTGTGATATCAATATTATTTCCGGCATTTGCCATATCCCAGAATGCTGTAACCATACCGGTAACCGTTCCCAAGAAACCAATCATGGGAGCTCCCGCCGCAATGGTAGCAATCACCGGCAATCTGCGCTCCAGACGTCCAACCTCAATATTACCCGCATTCTCAATAGCGGCCTGTACGTCTGCTGCCGGACGCCCGATACGAATAATACCTTTCTCTACCATACGTGCTACCGGAGTATTGTTCATCCGACAGTAATTGATAGCCGATTTCAATTCTCCATTCTGAATATAGTCGCGCATGCGTTCCATAAACAAAGGATCTTCTTTCTCTGCACTGCGAATCACAGCCCAGCGCTCAAAGAATATATAACAGCATAATATGGAAAGTGCAGCCAGAACAATCATAATCCAACCACCTTTCATGGCCATATCCCAAAGATTCATTTCAGGTTCTGCAGATACAACCGGTGTCAATACCGGATTTTCAGTCAAAGTTTCGGCCACATTCTGAGCAGCTTGGGCCAGTAATAAAGAAACATTCATCAGCGAAGGCATTTTTTATATTCTTCAATTGTATTTTTTAATCCCAGATAAAGCGCATCACAAATCAGCGCATGTCCGATAGAAACTTCGTCCAGCCAGGGAATACACTTTGCCATATAAGCCAGATTGACCAGGCTCAAATCATGACCGGCATTCAAACCTAACCCTAAAGAACGCGCACGGCGTGCTGCCTCAACAAAAGGAGCGATTGCCTGTTCCGCATTTTTCGGATACATGCTCGCATAAGGCTCTGTATAAAGTTCTACACGGTCTGTACCGGCCTTTGCAGCAAAATCCAGCATTTCCAAATCCGTACTTACAAAAACAGACGTACGGATACCGGCTTTCTTAAACTCATCCAATACTTCTGTCAGAAATTCAAGATTGGCTTTTGTATCCCATCCTGCATTTGAAGTCAGCTGGTCCGGTTTATCCGGCACCAAAGTTACTTGAGTCGGTTTTACCTTCAATACCAAGTCGATAAAGCTCTCGGTGGGATATCCTTCAATATTAAACTCTGTATGCAACACTCCGCGCAAGTCCAAAACATCCGTTCTACGAATATGACGTTCATCCGGACGGGGATGTACTGTTATACCATCAGCTCCAAAGGCTTCACAATCCAAAGCAACCTTTATAACATCCGGATTGTTTCCTCCACGTGCATTACGCAACGTTGCTACCTTATTAATATTTACACTTAACTTTGTCATCGTTTCAAAATAATCTATTCTAAAAAAAGTGTATCTTTGCAATTAATTATTGCAAAAGTAATAGGTTTTACGTAAAAGAGGACCTTTTTACGTAGAAAAGAATTATAAATTTAATATAAAAGAAACAGCAACTCCCTATGAAATTGGTTCTTTTCGGAAATACATTCCAGACAAAAAAATCCATTCATATACAAAAACTTCTAAACGTATTGCATTCGCTCAACGTTGAACTGTATGTTGACGCGTCTTTTTATCAGTTTGTTAAACAGGAGCTGAACATAGCGTTCACTCCAACCGGAATCTTCGAAGGCAATCAATTCGAAGCCGACCTTGCCATCAGCATGGGAGGAGACGGAACTTTTCTGAAAGCCGCAAGCCGCATTGGCAAGAAAAACATTCCGATTATCGGAATCAACACCGGCCGTCTCGGTTTTCTGGCAGACATCTCACCCGAAGAAATCGGAAACACGTTCACACGAATCATGCAAGGAGACTATAAAACGGAAGAAAGAAAAGTCTTGCAAATAGAATGTGAGGGACAAGAACTGAAAGGATATCCTTATGCGCTCAATGAAGTAGCCGTACTGAAACGCGACAGTTCATCCATGATATCCATCCATACTACGGTCAACGGTGAATTCCTCAATACATATCAGGCTGACGGGTTAATCATTGCCACTCCTACAGGTTCTACAGCCTACTCACTCAGCGTAGGTGGTCCTATCATGGTACCCCAATCCGGAATTATGGCTCTTACCCCAGTAGCACCGCACAGTCTGAACGTACGCCCTATCGTTATACGTGACGATTGCGAAATCATGCTCGATATAGAAAGTCGTAGCCACAGCTTCCTCGTAGCTATTGACGGACGAAGTGAAAGCTGTCATGAAGGGACTCGTCTGACTATCCGAAAGGCTGACTATACCATCAAGCTGATACAACAACCCGGATATACATTTTTCAATACGCTGCGTAACAAAATGATGTGGGGAGTAGATTCACGACAATAAGAATCATCCCTTATCATGAACCAAACGCATTTGTGGCTTTTCCAGACATAAAAGACTTATTGTTATCTTCAGACAAGTCTGGATGCAGTTTGGCACAGTCAAATTGAAAAACTGCATTTTTCATTTGCCTCTGCTCTCGCCTTTCACTATCTTTGTCAACAAACAAATTCAGTTCCAGCTATATGAAAGATTTTTTAAAATACACATTAGCCACAGTTACCGGTTTAATCATAGCCGGTGTTATCTTTACCATTATCAGCATTTCGGCCATTGTCGGCATGATTGCATCCTTATCACCCAGCACACCATCTGCGCTGCAAGACAATTCAATCCTGCACATCAAGTTAAAGGGAGAAATGACAGAATTGCTGCAAGAAGATCCGTTATCCATGTTTTTAGAAGAAGAGTTCCCCAACATAAGTCTTCAACAGATAACTAGTGCCATAGAAACCGCCAAGAACTCACCCGAAATAAAAGGCATATATATTGAGGCTGGAGCACTTGCAGCTTCGCCAGCAGCCTTGCAGGAGATTCGCAATGCACTGACAGATTTTAAAGAAAGCGGCAAATTTATCGCAGCCTATGCCGACAACTACACTCAAGGCACTTATTATTTGTGCAGCGTTGCCGACCATGTCATGCTTAATCCGCAAGGAAACATTGCATGGACCGGAATGAATGCCGAAACAATGTTTTACAAAGACTTGCTCGACAAACTCGGTATCGAGATGCAAATATTCAAGGTAGGAACATACAAGTCTGCCGTAGAACCTTTTACCACGACACAAATGAGTGAGGCCAACCGAGAACAGACAAAAGCGTACCTGCAATCCATATGGACACAGATTGTAAACGGAATTTCTGAGAGCCGTAACATTCCGGCCGATTCTCTGAATGCCTATGCCGACAACCTGCTGGCATATGCCTCGCCCGAAACCTTTACGGCCAACAACATGGTAGACACACTTATCTATCGCAATGATGCTATTTTATACGTAAACAATCTGTATAACTCAAAACAACAGATATTCAAGCCAGTTACTCCTTCTGAAATAGCCGCTATCAACAGTCTGGAAATTCCCAAATCACTTCCGACCATTGCCGTATACTATGCTGAAGGCGGTATTGACGATTCTGAATCTGATTTGGAATTCGGCATTCACGCGCCCCTTGTATGCAAAGACCTTCGCAGTCTTGCCGAAGACGATAATGTAAAGGCTGTAGTACTCCGTGTAAATTCTCCCGGTGGAAGTGCATACGGTTCAGAACAGATCTGGCATGAAATCATGAATCTGAAAGCCCATAAACCAGTTATCGTTTCAATGGGAGGTTATGCTGCTTCAGGCGGGTATTACATTTCTTGTGCAGCCAACAGCATCATAGCAGAGCCGACTACTATTACCGGTTCAATAGGTATATTCGGCATGATTCCCAACATTCAGGGACTGACCAACAAAATAGGAATTCATGTTGATGGAGTAAGCACCAACCAACATGCCGGAGGTGCATCTCTCTTCCGTCCGCTCGACGCACCCAACAAAGCGGCCATGCAGCAAATGATAGAACGTGGATATGCTCTGTTTGTAAAACGTTGTGCCGAAGGACGGCAAATGAGCGAACAGGATATACGCAATATTGCCGAAGGACGGGTATGGACCGGAGAAATGGCAGTAAAGAACGGACTGGTAGATTCTTTAGGAGATTTGAATACGGCTATTGATATTGCCGCACAAAAGGCTGGGCTGGATAATTATGACATCAGTAATTACCCGATACCAGAAGACTTGTTTACCAAGATACTCAACGGAAAGTTCAGCAGCTTTGCCGAATCACACATACGCAGCTTCCTGGGCCAGGACTACGAAAGTCTCCGTTTCTTCAAACGCATACAGCAACAGGCTCCGGTACAGGCACGCGTACCTTATGATATTCAGTTCAACCTATAACCGGAAAGATTCATGAAACAACAGCGTATACCTATATATAAGATACTTTATCCTTTGGCTTTTCTATATGAGCTGGGGGTAAGGATACGCAATTGCATGTTCAATCACAACGTGCTTCACTCACAAAGCTTTCCGTTACCGGTTATATGTATCGGCAATCTTACCGTTGGCGGTACAGGAAAAACCCCTCATACAGAATACCTGATACGCATGCTTCTGAAAGAGAACCTGCGCGTTGGTGTCCTCAGCCGAGGATACAAACGCACATCCAAAGGTTTTGTATGGGCTACTTCTGAAACTACGATGCCGCAAATCGGTGATGAACCATATCAGATGAAAAGTAAGTTTCCTTCTGTTCTTTTAGCAGTCGATGCAAACAGATGCCACGGTATATCTTGCATGATTTTAGGGAACGAACATCCTGTGCCCGATGTGATTCTGCTTGATGACGCTTATCAGCACCGCTACGTAAAACCAGGAATGAACATATTGCTTACCGATTACAACCGGCCCATTTACAAAGATGCCATGTTACCGGCCGGGCGTTTGCGCGAGCCATTGTCTGGAAAGAAACGTGCCAATATTATGATTGTATCCAAATGCCCTTCTGATTTATCAAGAGACGAAGCCGGACTCATTATTGAAAAACTGTCTCCTGAACATGGTCAGTCTATTTATTTCACGACTTTGCTTTATGGCAATCTGACCATGGTACACAAAGAATATGCATCCGATACGCAAACTGCCGAACGACCATTGTCCTCGCTCCGCAAGGATGAACACGTTATCCTTCTTACCGGTATCGCAACTCCCGAAAAACTGATACATGATATCAGTGCATATACAGACAACATACAGTCTGTGCGTTTTGCAGATCATCATCAGTTTACCGAAAAAGAAGTAAAGAACCTCAACGCTCTTTTTGAACGTTCCGGAACAGACAGCATCGTCATAACGACCGAAAAAGATGCAACCCGCCTCATGAGTCTTCCTCTGAGCAAGGAATTGAAATCACATTTGTATACACTTCCTATTGAAGTAAAAATACTGTTTGAAGAAGAACATGAATTCAACAATCAAATCTTAAATTATGTCAGAACCGATTCTAGAAACAACAGCCTATCTGAATAAACGAATTGCCCACATGCCTCAAAAGGCAGTTATTTTAGGTACGGGATTGGGCAATCTGGCAGAAGCCATTACCGACAAAGAGGAAATTCCATATGGCGAGATTCCTCATTTTCCGGTTTCTACCGTCGAAGGACACAGTGGCAAACTTATTGTCGGAAAACTGGGAGAGCAATACATCCTCGCCATGCAAGGACGTTTTCACTATTATGAAGGATACTCCATGAAAGAGGTAACTTATCCCATCCGTGTAATGCGTGAGCTCGGCATAAAAACGCTATTCGTATCCAACGCTTCGGGAGGAACCAACCCGACGTTCCGTGTAGGAGACCTTATGATTATAACCGACCATATCAACTTTTTCCCCGAACATCCTTTACGAGGAAAGAACATTGATTACGGTCCACGCTTTCCGGATATGACCCACGCCTATGACCAAGACCTGATCAGACAAGCGAAAGAAATAGCGGAACAGAAAAAAATACACGTACGTGAAGGTGTATATCTGGGCACTCAAGGCCCCACGTTCGAAACTCCGGCCGAATACAGAATGTACCGCATTCTGGGAGCCGATGCAGTAGGAATGTCTACTGTTCCAGAAGTAATTGTAGCCAATCACTGCGGCATAAAAGTATTTGGAATTTCCGTTATTACAAACATCGGAACAGACAGTCAGACAGAAGAAGTGTCTCACCTCGAAGTACAGGAAGCTGCAGACAAGGCACAACCTAAAATGACAGAAATTATCAGAGAATTAATAAACAGAGTTTAAATATCATGCAAGAGAAACAAAGAACTGAAATAGCCACATTGGGTGAGTTCGGCCTTATACGCCACCTTACCGAGCATATTGAACTGAAGAATGAATCTACCCGCTATGGAGTAGGCGATGATGCAGCCGTACTCTCCTATCCCAACAGTGAGGTCCTTATCACAACAGACCTTCTGATGGAAGGCGTACATTTTGACCTCACATATGTTCCGCTGAAACATTTGGGTTACAAATCGGCCATGGTAAACATATCCGATATCTATGCCATGAACGGAACACCGCGCCAGATGACCGTTTCACTGGCTTTATCCAAACGCTTCTGCATAGAAGATATGGAAGAGTTTTATGAAGGCTTGAAACTTGCCTGCGCACATCACAATGTTGATATTGTAGGAGGTGACACGACTTCTTCATATACCGGACTGGCCATCAGCATCACTTGTATAGGCGATGCACCCAAAGACCGGATAGTATACCGCAACGGAGCCAAGGAAACTGACCTTATCTGTGTCAGCGGTGACCTGGGAGCTGCCTACATGGGACTCCAACTGTTAGAGCGTGAAAAGAAAGTTTTCGAAGGACAGAAAGAAGTCAATCCCGATTTCTCCGGAAAAGAATATCTTCTAGAACGTCAACTCAAGCCCGAAGCACGGGGAGATATCATAAAAAAACTCGCAGAACTTCATATCAAGCCTACATCCATGATGGATATATCCGACGGATTATCTTCTGAACTGATGCACATATGCAGTCAGAGCAACACCGGATGCCGCATTTATGAAGAACGTATTCCGCTTGATTATCAGACAGCCGTCATGGCCGAAGAACTGAACATGAATGTAACCACCTGCGCCCTCAACGGAGGTGAAGATTATGAGTTGCTGTTTACCGTTCCTTTGGCAGACAATGAAAAAGTATCTCAAATGGAGAATGTACGCGTCATCGGATACATGACCAAACCGGAACTAGGACTTGCCCTTATTACCCGCGACGGACAGGAATTTGAACTGAAAGCTCAAGGATGGAATCCGTTAAAACAATAGGCCGGGTAGAAAAACAGTTATACTTATTTATCAAAAAGCACACGTCCTTTTTAAAAAAGCACACGTCCTCTCCGACCAAAGCTCTCGTGCTTTTTTAAAAAGGACGTGTGCTTTTCTTTTTATCTCACCTCTCAAACTATGCCCAAGTCCTCATTTTTAACCTTCAATTCACTAAAAACCTCTTTTTTCTGACATTTTCTTAAAAAAAATCCTCAAAGCTATTGCAGAATCAAATTATTTACATACCTTTGCATCCGCAATCGAGAAACAACGGTGCCATAGCTCAGTTGGTAGAGCAAAGGACTGAAAATCCTTGTGTCCCCGGTTCGATTCCTGGTGGCACCACAGAAAGTAAAAATCCTGATTCCTCTTTGGAGTCGGGATTTTATTTTAATTAGCTGTAACAGTTCAAAAAACTCTTTATATAACACACTATTATGCGAACCTTACGTAACAGCTTAATCCCTTGTATCCTTGCTGTTTTTCTGAATATTTCCTGCATCCGTGAAAACATAGAAGCACCAGACGAAGGTCTTGCCGTAAACGATTATTTACCAGAATTTACACTGACCATGAATGATGGAACAGAAGTCTCTTCTGATGACTTATATGGAAAGATATCTGTTCTGGTCTTTTTTCACACTTCATGCTCAGACTGTCGCCAGGAACTTCCTGAAATACAGAAAATATACACATCTTATGCTACCGAAGACAACATAACCATTATTGCCATAAGCCGAGAACAAAGCTATGATTCCGTTTCAGAATACTGGACAAAAAACAATTTATCCATTCCATTCTCAGCACAAAACGACAGAAAGATATACAACTTATTTGCAACAAGCGGAATTCCAAGAATATATATATCCGATGACAAATTGAAGATACGCTTCCTTTTTACAGACAAATCACTTCCCACATCTGAACAAATAAATACAGTTATCAAACAACTCCAAAACGAAATAACAGCAACAAAGTAAAAAACAAAAAATAAAATCGTATTTAAGAAAAAATCCATATATTTGCCAACATAAACCTTCCCAAAAGAGTGATATTTTAAAATAATTTTAATAATGCTATCAAATGTTAATGGGGGGGGGTAATTCTATCAGTTAAAAACTGATAGTCTTGCCCAAAACATGATTTCGATGGTTTTATCTTAAATTATTGAGAACATTTACTTTTTTATAGAATCTATAAAGCCATAGGAATCGTTTTTATGATGATTTTAATAACTATCAAAAAAAACGAGCCAATATATGCTACACTATGTAAAAGAACATTTAGGCTGCAACATATATGCAACGCAAGAAACATCCTTGTTTTTCATTCGTAAAATACCTGCAGGAAAAACTACTCAAAGAAAATATCCTGATTATACACTACTAGTTTTTTTATTGGAAGGCAATATTGAAATTAATTACGGAATTAATCAACGATTGAAGTTGAAAGCTGGTAATATATTTCTCCTAACAAAAAATTGCGACATCAAAATTACAGCTATTGAAAACGATGCACGCGTATTGCTCTGCAAATTCACCAGTGAAATCAAGATGTGTTCTCGATATTCTCTGAAGCAACTGGAAAAATACATACCTCAGAATATAGGTCCCAACCTCTTCTATCTCCCCTTTGATCATAGAATCAAAGCTTTTGTTGATCTTATTGAGATGGCACTGTCTGAAGGACTTAACTGTACCCATTACCACCAACTCAAACGCGACGAACTGTTCATCTATCTCCGCGCGGGATATACAAAAGAAGAATTAGCCTTGTTTTTCTATCCAGTAATCGGTCAGGACATTGATTTCAAAGATTTTGTGCTCTCCAATTATAAAAACATGTACGATGTAAAAGAGTTCGCCGAAAAAGCCAACATGAGCCCAAGCACTTTTAACCGCCGTTTCAAGGAAGCGTTCAATGACACGGCATTAAAATGGCTTTTGGCACGCAAGTCAGAAGGAATCTTAAATGACATACTTAAAAGTGAACTGACATTCGCCGAGATATCCGAAAAATATCATTTTTCTTCACCCGCTTATTTTGCCGCTTTCTGTAAAAAGCACTACGGAAAAACGGCAGCCGAACTTCGAAAAGAAGGATTTTGAAGCAAATTCATAAGTTTTTGACACATTTTCATAATAAGTCCCTCGGCAAAAGCCTATACTTTTGCATCACATAATTTTACATACAAACACTAATGAAGCCGAAGAACAGAAGAATTTTCATTTTATGCTGTTTTTTGCTCGTGTTTAGCGGAATGAGGGCACAGAGTTTTGCTATCAAGACAAACCTTCTTTATTGGGGAACGTTAACTCCTAATGTCAGTATAGAAGCTAAATTGAGCAAACAGTTTACAACCGATTTACAGGCAGCCTACAATCCATTTACGCTTCAGGATGGGAAGAAGCTGAAGTTCTGGCTTGCGCAACCCGAGCTGCGTTATTGGTTCTGTGATGCATTTGAAGGACATTTTCTAGGAGTACACTTACATGCTGCCCAATTTTATGCTGTACCTAAAGATAAAGTATACGACGGCTACCTGGCCGGAGGAGGACTTACCTACGGATACAACTGGATTCTTTCTCCCAGATGGAACCTCGAAGCACTGATAGGAGTAGGCTATGCACACCTGTGGTATAAAGAATACCCCAACATAGATTGCATAAAATGTCATGAAGACAAGACGAAAGATTACATCGGTCCTACCAAGGTAGCCCTTACTGTTTCTTACATATTTTAATTAAATGTGTTTTTCTGGTATGAAGTCAAGATATACATATTATTTTTTAATGAGCGTTTTGCCTTTTACCTTTTCCGGATGTGCTGTTTCAGACCGCGCAAAAAAGGTTACGGTAAATCCTGTGGAAACACTTACTCCCGACAGCACTTCGTGTGTCGACATAGACGTCACCATAAATATTCCGGCCCAGACATTTTCAAAACGAAGCCGCTTAATTATAGAGCCTCAACTTATCAATAACGACTCTACGATTTCAGAGTGCAGACTTATGGTTCTTGATGCGCCCATATACTCAAAGAAAATGGAAAGACGCAGAAAAATAGAAGGTTATGTGGATTCTTTACAAACAATGGCTAAAGAAGCAAATAACCGTCAACTGTTATCAGTTCCTTACAAAGAGAAAATTTGCGTACCACAAGATATCAATGGAGGACGTGTTATTGCAATCTTATCTACTGACGGGTGCAGTGAATGCGAAGCTGTCGATACAATTGACATAGCTTACGTAGCCAATATTCCGGCACTTATAGAGCCTAAGAAATCACTACAGCTCAACTGGATAGAACCAGAATTTGTGATACGTCCCAAGGTAGTAAACGGACGTGGCGAGGCGTTGCTTCAATTTGTAATCAACAAGTATGACATCAACCTCTCGTTAAGCAACAACCGGAAAGAAATGAATGGCATGCTCTCAAAACTCAGCAGCATAGTCAGTGACAGCCTTGCTACCCTCAACAGCGTGAGCATCTATGGTATGGCTTCGGCCGACGGTTCGTATGCCTTCAACACCACTTTGTCAAAGAACCGTGCACAGTCGGCAAAGAACTGGCTGGTACAACAACTGGGCATACCGGCCGAAGAAGCGGAAAGTTTCAGCGTAGGTTCACGCCCCGAAGGATGGATGCCGGTACTGGAAGCCATGCGTGCCGACGGACATAAGGACACGCTGAAAGTAAAAGAGATTCTCGACAAATACAACAACGAAAATGACGATGTGGCCGAACGGTACATCCGCCGGCTGACATGCTGGAACGACATACGCGACAGATACCTGCAGAAAGACCGTAAGGTAGAATATGAATACACCTATACCATCAGGAATTTTACTACCGATGCTGAGCTGCTCGCCATGTACAGCAAACGTCCGGACGCATTTAATGAAGAAGAGCTTCTCAGAGTATCTACGCTGAAACAGAGCCACGAAGAGAAAAAAGAAGTTTACCGCACCATTCTTCACTATTTTCCACAATCACAGATTGCGGCAAACAATCTGGCCGTACTGCTGCTCAGAGAAAACAAGGCAGACGAGGCCGAAGCGGTTATCAATTCACTCGAAGAATATTCACCCGAGACATTGAACACCAAGGCAGCCGTATACATATATAAAGACAACTACGAAAAGGCAGTTGAGCTTCTCGAAACGAACGCGCAGTTGCCCGAGGCCAGATACAATCTCGGACTCTTGAAGGCCAATGCCCGACAACTTGACGAAGCCTACTCGCTGCTGAAGGACTACAAGGATACCAATGCCGCCATTGTGGCACTGAGCGTAAACCGCAACAGCGAGGCGCACGATATAATGAGCAGCAATGACGACCGTACTCCCCGCGCCGAATACGTAAGAGCTCTGATTTATGCCCGTAAGGACGACGGCAACCGGATGATGACACACCTCAGAAAGTCGGTCGTTGATAAGAAGTTCAGAGACAGGGCATCGCAGGAAGCCGACTTCATGCCCTATGCCCGCCGTGCCGATTTTATAGAACTGACAAAGGAAGGAGGGAACGGATATGAATAAACACGCTGTAAGATACATCCCGCTGGTGGCGGTTATTCCCATCATGCTCCTTGTCATGACTCTGGGAAGCTGCATCCGCGAGACCTTGCCCGACTGTCCGCCGCTGCAAATCAATCTTGTGGTAAAAGACAAGAACTATTTCAACATAGACGACGCCGTGAAGCTGGGGCTGATGGAGCGCAAGGCCGAAGACCTTCCGTTCCGTCAATACGTGAGTACCCTCTATTACATTGTGCATGACTCTGAAGGCAATGTGGTGGCCGAACAGAAGAATACCACAGTGGATAACGACAAGCTCACGCAGAGCATCGTCCTCCCCACCTCGTTGCCATATGGCAAATATACGGTTACCGTATGGGGGAACATGAAGAGTGACACTCCGCTGGGCGAAGACGCCACCAATGCCGAGATGGAAGCGGTCGGTGCCGCGTCAAACGACATCTACCTGGCCAGCGCCACTTTCGATTATCAGTATGGCAACGAAACGCATACGCTGGGCATGGAACGCACCAAAGGCAATCTGCTTATCAAGGCCGAAGGCATACCCGACAACATCGACTTCTCGACGAAAGATATTCAGGATATCTTCGGATGGGTAGACAACGGATTCAACTACGCACGCCTGACCGACATACATACCGAACTCGACTGGGATGTGAGCAATGAAATCCAGAGTGAGACACTGATGTGCCCGTCGCCGTCGTACGAGGGTTCTACCCTCAGCGTGGTGTTTATTGACAAGTCGGCCACGACGCAGGGAAGCAGGGCCACTTACTACCCCACCCTGGTTCCGCAGGATGTAAACATCACCATGGGACGAAACGAAATCACCATTCTGAAGTATGTATATACCGAGGAGGGAGGTTCATCGGGTGAAGGCGAGTTCAGCATTTACGTGCTTGTAAATGACAACTGGCAACTCATACACGGCATGGAGATTGAATAAGAACGTTTGTTTTGATATGAACATAATAACTATATTTTAATTTACACTTAATTTACACTTAATTTACACTTAATTTACACTTAATTTACACTTAATTTACACTTAAATTTATCTACAATGAACAAGAAGTATTTATTGGGAATGGCATTGATGGCATCTATGGCATTCTATTCTTGCACGGAAGAAAAAATTTACGTACAAGGCGGCGAAGGTTCAGAACAGGTGGCAGAAGACGTGCAAACCATCACGCTGCAGGTAGAAAACAGTGGCGACGGTCTGACTACCCGTGCCGGACGTCCGCTCTATAGCGCCGAAGCAAAACAGACCATTGAAAATGTAAAGGTGATTGTTTGCAATGGAACAAGTGTGGTATATACAAAAGATTTCGCAAATTGGAATACAGACAATACTTCTACTGCTTATACATCTGGCGGTCATGGCCGTCAGGCTACAATCAAGCTCGAAGGCGATGAAAAACTTGGTCAAGGAAGCTATACTGTTTATGCGATAGGTTATCACAACGGAAGTGGTTATGAAGATAATGCAGAAACCACATTAAATAGTGTAATGACCGATATCACAAAAGGCAAGACATTCAATGCTAACATGGTATTGAAATATACAGGTAGCAGCAACGCGGAAGAAATCTTTGCAGGCTCTGCCGACTTATCTATTTCAGATAAAAAAGCAGGAAGTGCAACCGTAATACTTAACCGTCAGGTAGCCGGTGCATTTGTATACCTTAAAGATATTCCTTATTATGCGGACGCTACAAAAATAGAATTGGTAGCCTCTACAACCAACGATCAGTTGGTTTTGGGACAATTTGCCAATACAAACTTCGAATCAAACGGTGGTAACAGCGTAACTATGAATGTTATCAACGGATGGAACAGCGATTCAGGGTGGACATTAGGCAAAGCAAAGGAAACTGTTATTGCTACGATTACATTGTCTGACTGGTTTGATAATGGAATTAAAGATGATGATACAAACGGTTTGATTGATACAGATAATTGGCAAAACCCATATACGGAAGATAATCATCCGACCTTCCAGAAAGGTTCTGTTTTCGCCGGTACTTTCCTGATTCCTTTTGCCAAGGTTGAGAGCACTCAGACTCTGAAACTGGTTATGAAAAACGGTACTGACAATCAATTGGCATTCTGGAATGTTAACTTATCAAGTACCGGACAGAATTATTCAAACCTGTTTACCTGGAACGGTTCTGATTGGGGAACAGGCACTACTGAAGCTCTCAATAAAAATTATTACAGCATCGTGCGTAACCACCTGTATGGTATCGGTACCAGAATGAACGATCATGCAGATCCAGAAAAACCAGGGACAGACCCAGAACCAGATCCAGAAGATCCAGATGACAAACCAGAATCATTGAAAAACAAACAGGAACTTACCTTACAAGTAAACGACAACTGGGAAGTTATTCACGGAATGGAACTGGAATAAACCTTCTATAAATCCTTTAATTCGTATTGCCTGTATCGGGGCAATACGAATTAATCTGCCATTTTATCTGAAAATGATTTCCCTACGTTCAAGAAATTCTTTCCGGATACAGCCTTTCAGCTTTGCTGACGAATGCTTGTTCAATGAAACAATCCTCTTGACCGATAAGAGCTGAAGCCGGAATACTGCTTGCCTTTTAATATCACAGGGCAAAAGTCAGGCAGCTTTCCGTCACTATTGACCAAATTATCAAGCAACGCCGGTTTGTTGCATCACATAAAGACTTTGCGAACTTTCGGAAGTTATAACCATCGTAAAATAATAAATCACATACTATATGAAACTATTTTCCCAGACATCCCAACAAAAGAGTTTTCTTTATGCGTGCCGTGCAGCCGGAAAAGAGTTGGCTTCATCTGCCTCCCTGCTCTGGGTAGCACTGCTTTCTATCGTTCTTTGCGCATGCCGTGACGACCTGGATATGGCCGGCTTCAACAACGCACCTACCGGTACTACCACCCGTACCGAGGTTCAAAGCAATTCCGGACTTACTGCATACGAGTCTGCAGGTTCATATTATTACAAGCCCAATAACTGCCGTGTACCGCTGGTAGGTAAAGGAAGAGTTATAAATCAGATGAGCAAGAGCCTGGTATCTGTCCTTGCAAATAATGAGAATCAAGGATTTTTGATTGATGATAATCTAATCAATGGAGTAACGGTATCCGGTCTAACCAGAGTAAATGCGGGTATACCTATTTTCTCTGTCCGTGATATCAATAGGGTTTATTACAACGAAAACGAGAACGAAGGTATTAAAGTCGGTTTTGTATATGAGCCTCAGGGCGGTGTACTGAACCTTTCAGTGCTAAAATCTTTTTATGTTCAGACACTGTTAAACGGTAAAATTCAGGAATCTTCTTTAACAGAAAGTGATGGTAGTATTAATTTAATTGATTTGAATTTGTTGAATGTAGCTAATGGGAAATATGAAGTTTCCTTTAAAGCGGAAAAAGCTTTCGATGAAATCCGTTTAGGATATGCTGGATTAAATGTTGATGCATCTGTAAATCAGAGCGCAAAGTTCTATTATGCGTTTATAGGCGAGAATCCAGAGAAAATTGCAGCTAAGATGTATACTTATGAAAATGCAGTAGGAGAAGAATTTGACAATGCATTTGGACTTGGTAAATGGAATAAAAAAGAAGAACTTTGTGATAATGATTTAAAAAATGGATTAACATTCTCTCTTAGCTCTTTAATATCTAGACCCAAATTTAGAGTAAATTTTAATGAAGATATACCCGCCAACAGTGAGATTGGTTTTAGAACTACGACTAAAACTCTTTTAAATGTAGATTTGGGTGGTGTTACTATGAACGCCCTAGATAGTAATAATAAATCAGTAGAAGAAGTGGCTTTGAGTACAGGTGTTGGGCTTTCTGCTGTAGGAGGCGAAAGTAAGAATTTTAGTTTTATTACGACAAAAGAGGCACGTGGAGTAGAGATTGACTTTCCATTGAGTGTCAAATTAGAAGAAACAACCATTCATTACGCCTACTCCCGCGACCCTGTAAAGGTAGACGTTTCTTCGCATTTCACACTAGGAAACGATACCATCTCGGCCGACTATTATGATTTGCCTACGGTATCAGAAGGAACCGTAAACTATTTTCTAGTCAGCGCACCCAATGGCACAGTTGAATTCTCGTCGGACAACCGCAGAATAATCAACATGACCACAAACGGCGATTATGTGATAAAAGCACAATACACCCTCGACGGACAAACCACTGAGGCCTATGCCATCATTACACGCAACAAGATAGAAACTGTATCCGGCTGTAACGTAAAGATGATCGGAAGCGAATACAGCGTTCAGGAACCCATCGGCATTCAAGGAGGTATTTCACTGTTTAAAAAGATAGAAGGTACCTCTAACCTGACCGATCCCGACGAGAGCAATTATGCCGAAGCTACCAATGTATTGAGCCTGCTGCAGATGGGCGGACTGGTTGGTGTAAAATCCGATTCAGAGATAGATCCTCCCTCCGACGGTTCAAAAACCCGTGTGGGATTTGTAATGCAGACCAGCAACCAGCTGCTCGGCGCCGATGTGCTGAAATATTTCTTTATCAGACTCTATAACGGAAATGATGTTGTCTACTCCGGACTGACACAGGAAAACAATACGGTGGGAGTAGGTCTGATAAACGACAACGGCGGCAAGCTGCGCTTCTATGTAGAAACAGACCAGACGTTCGACCGCGTGGAACTCTGGACCGCCGGATTGCTGAATGTCAACCTGAATACATTCCGCTTGTATTATGCCTTCTACGAACCTACCTCGTGCGAGAAATATGAAGGAACATCGGCCGCCTGTATGGAAATGATTACCGCACAGAAACATGGAGCTACCATCAATTATGCCGAAACCCAAATGGCATCAGAAATAAGTGTCGGCTCCACGATAACCGACCTTTCTTATGTAATTGACAACAGCATCAACACGGGAGCTCTCATTGTAAAAGGGCTGAGCCTGATAGACCGTACTACCATCGCCGTAAAGTTCAATAACATAAAGGGTGGGCAACCGGTGGGTGCCGTTCTGCGCTCCACCCCCAAGATTCTGAAAGTCTCTGCACTTCAGAATATCAGAGTAGCCGCTTATCTAGACGGGCAGGTTGTTGCCAGCGAATCAACATCCAGCGGACTTGCTTCGATCGAAGTAATCAGTGATTCCGGCCTTGCCTATCTGGAGATTACTCCACTTTCCGACTACGATGAGGTGCGCATCTCATTCCCGTCGTTGGCCGATATCAGTGAAGCTATGTACCTGGCAGGATTTTACATACGGCCGGATGCCAACAGTAACGGCATTCCCGACTGTGCGGAAGACCCAGACGGTGTGACAGACAATGAATATGGTTATCAGTATGTAACCAGCCACGTTTGCGTAGAGCCGAAGACGAACATGGGTAACGTTCGTGTATACGTCAGTGCTACCGACGAGCTGCTTGGAAACAGCATTGATTTCACCTGCTATCCGCTGAATGGAAACGGACAGGCGGTAAATGTCAAAGCCACTCTTGAAAAAGAAGGAAATGAATATTTCTTCACACTGCCCTTACCCGTGGGCGACTATTCCATATCGGGCTTATCTACCTATAACGGAATCCGTGCACAGGTACATCCGCTGAAAACCACATGGAAGAAAAACCCCATAGACACTGACTGGAATAACTGGAACAACTGGACTGACGGCTCTCCGTGCGGATGTACGAATGTGATTATTCCTACCGGAGCTGCGAAATATCCCAAATTGTTGTCATGGAGCAGTATTGACAGATTCTACATAGGCAATTTCTGCAAGAACATTCATTTCGAACCGGGTGCCGCCGTTCTTAACACACAGTATCTCGACTATGAGCGTGCCTATGTAGATATGGCTGTTACCGCCGGAAGTTATGCCATGATTTCCACTCCGCTTCACGGCATGGTTACGGGCGACATGTTTGTTTCGTCTGAACTGCCTGCATACTTTACCCAACTGACCCCGACTTCCTATCCGGAGGTACGGCACAATCCGGTAGTACGCCAGAAAATGTACAGCCGTGACGTCAATACTACTACCCAGACAGGCAGCGGAACCGTTACAGTCACCGCCGACTGGAGCCGTACGTTCAATGCCGTGGCACAATCTTACGACCCTGCCCAAGGAATAAAACTGATGGTAGGCAACGGAGCAGATCAGACTACCTACCGTCTCCGTTTCCCCAAAGATTATAATACCTATAATTATTATAACTTATCCGGCAATGAAATAAAATCTGAAGATTTGCCAGATGGAGCAAGAAACCTGAACGGAAGATTCGCCTACGAAGACAGTAACTTCAAACCGGAAGGAGCCGGTAGCGAATTTACGTTCACGTTAAGCAACAAGGAAACCGACAACAGTTGCTGCTTTGTGACAGGCAATCCGTTTATGAGCTATCTTGACATCAAGAAATTCCTTATCGAAAACAAGAGTGTGGTAACCAGTATACAGCTTATACCGGAAGGACGTTCTGAAGAAGCCGGTGGAGTAATCACCGTCATGCAGGATGAGAGCGGAAGCCTGACATTTAATGGAGGGCAGGAAGTGCATGTCATTGCCCCGCTACAGGCATATTATGTAAACTCTGTAGAGAAAAACATAAATAAGCTGCAGATTACATATACTGCCGAAATGTTTGTACAGCCGGCATCAACCGCCACTACACGAAGCATCAGAGTCACATCATCGTCCGCCAGCGGTGAAATGAAAATATCGGTTGCATCCGGCAATTCGACAAACTCATGTCTGCTCACGCGCAGCGCAGCCGCATCAAACGCATACAATGCCAAGGAGGATGTCATTACACTGATTGACGAGGATTACATGCCAAAAGTAAAGGTCTACACAGTGGCCGACAAACGTGCGCTCGACATACAGAGCTTACACAATGCCACCCGTGTGGAACTGGGATTCATTGTACAGAACAACAGTCAGGACTCTGAGATTACACTCAACTACGGCAACAGCTGGAAGGGATGGACGCTGGTAGACAAGCAGACCGGCAACCGGTATAAGCTGAACGGCAATACCCTCTCGGTAAGTGTCAAGGCCCTGAGAAGTAACGAGGGACGTTTCTATCTTGAAAAACAATGAAAGGAATAAGAGTTATGACAATAAAGATATTCAAGCATTTCATTTTTACGTTACTGGCTGCATGTGCTCTGCTTCCGGTTGTAACGTCGTGCAGCAATGACACAGACAGCGAACCGCTCCAGACCGTAGACGGACTGACCATTACCATTTCGCCACAAAGTGACCTGCAGACCAGAACCACCTTACCGTCTTATGACGGTGAGTATGGAGATAGCATTAAGGGAATACAGCATGTAACCGATGTGTATCTTTATATCTATGAAATGAATGCCGATAATACGGATGGAGTTTGCAAAGCCCGGTTTAACGTGGGATGGAGAGACCATTTCGGGGAAGAGCTTCCTACTGCGACACAGTCAATGACTTATCAGCTCTCTTATCCGTTTGTTGTAGGCAAAACCTACCGGTTGGTGGCAATAGGGGTAGACGGTGCCGAATCTGGGGAGATTATGCCGGATTATGACGGAATGAACTCAACATTTACCTATGGCCTGCCCACTGCTGTGACCGTTGGAAGCAAGTTAAGTACTCCTGTTCAACTTCAGAATAACATGACAACGACAGACATGGCACACTCCGAATTCTTCACCGGTTACGTAGAATACAAGCCACAGCTTGCCGGTGACAATCAGATTAAGCCCATTCATCTGTGGCGCAGAGTAGCCGGTGTACAGGTTTTTCTGACTGACATTCCTGAAGAGGTGGAACGTGTAAGAATATTGCTCTACAACGCACAAAATACGCAGGTAAATATCATTCCCCAACCGGAAGAGGATTACATAACCAGTCCGTTCGGTGGAAACCCGTTCAATGACAGAGGAAGAGTGCTGATGGATATCCCCATAGAACATTCTTCAGGAGATTCAAGTTCCGGTATCGCTGGAGCACCTACATATTCCATGACAGCATTCATGCTTCCGATGGGCACTCCAGACAGAGAGAAGTATGACTATACGCTCGCAGCCGAATTTGTCACCACCTCAATCACCGGCATTATAGGCAGCAGCAAAAAGATACGTCTTATAAAGCCCGGCCGGAATAGCGACAATCTCGGCTTGGGCGAAGATACAGATATCGGTACCGGCATCATTGACGACCTTAACCAATACCTTTTTCCCATAGAAGCAAACCATATGTATTGTCTCGGGACGAAATCAAAACCTATAATCTGTAATAAGGTACTGAATTAAAACTAGTAGCTAACCACATCAACGTTTTGCATCTGCTTATGAGACTGAACAGACTAAAATATATCATCCTTGCTTTCTGTGTACTGTTTGCATCGTGCGACAACTCGTTGTCTGACGATACAGACAGACAGAACAGCAAGCCCCAGCAACAGACTTTCACGGTGGTAGTGGAAAGTGTTGGCGAACTCTTTACGGGCGGTGAAGGAGTAAATCCGACTAAAACCGCCCGACGCCCTATCTCAAGCGTCACCCCCACACAGACTTTCGACAAACTTAGTGTAGGGACTGTCGTAAAAAGAATAAAACTTTATAACGAATTGATTGCCAATGTAAT
>OJMI01000703.1_pt1 | contig 42840 bp, 28 predicted proteins | sample 1597131 | NCBI WGS metagenome assembly OJMI01 (sample SAMEA2452116, study PRJEB22498) | human gut metagenome | reverse complement strand
TTTTATATGTGTCTATATTTTTATGTTAATTTTGTTGCTTTAATTTTTTGAACTGCGTAAAATATTGAAAAATAAACAAAAAACAGAAAGATGTCATTAATTAAATAAAATATTTAAAAATTTACAACCACCAAAAATATCTTTAGTTTTAAACAATTATAACCCTAAATCAAAAATCTCCAAATTTTCAAAAGCAGGATCATAAATATTTTTACCCATAAAATCAAACCTAGAACCATGACAAGGGCAGTCCCAAGTTTTATCTGCATCATTCCAAGAAAGCAAACAACCAAGGTGAGTACAGATAGGATTAACCGCAAAAATATTACCGTGAAGTATCTTTATAAATACCAACTTTTTGATTATTAACATCAATAACTCCGCCAGAATTAATAGGAATTTTATCAAAATTAACAGTTGAATCTTTAAACTTTTTTATAGCAAGAGAATTAACAGATTCAGTAATCATATTTTTAACTTCGATTCTATTTTTTATAGGATGAACACGAGTAGAATCAAACACATAAGCATATTTATTTTCTTTGCCCAAAATCATATCACACACAATATTTGCCGCAACATTAGAAGTAGTCATTCCCCACTTATTAAAACCAGTTCCAACATAAATATTGTCCATCACATTTGAAAAACGTCCAATATATGGAATTTTGTCAAGAGTAATACAGTCTCGAGTATCCCATCTAAAAAGAATTTCACAATTTGGATATAATTGTTTAGCATAATTTTCTAAAGTACCATAAGTATCCTCATAAGGTGCAGGAGTACCAGTTTTATGACCACAACCACCAAGCAAAAGAATTTTCTTGCCATTATAATTTGCAGTTCTAAAAGAAAAAGTTGGATCAGAAGCAGTAATGTACATACCATTGTTTATAGTTTTCTTTACATCGACACCAATTACATAAGAAGAAGCTTGATACATCTTAAAAAAATAAATCCCAGGAAAATTCACAAAAGGATAATGTGAAGCAAGTATAACATATTTTGAAGTTACAACATTATTTGGAGTAAAAATATAAAAATTATCTCCTATTTTTTTCACATCTGTAACAGTAGTATTAGTAAAAATTTCACCATTATTTTTTGAAATACACTTAGTCAAACCATTTAGATATTTTATTGGATTAAATTGAGCTTGATTTTTAAACTGCACAGCACCTGCAACATCAAAAGGTAAGCCAGTTTTAGTAACAAAGTTTGCAGGGAAGCCCAAAGCGTTTAGAACATCAACCTCTTTTTTAATTTGAGCGACTTCATTAGGGTTTGTAGTATAAACGAAATTAGATTGTCTTTCAAAATCACAATTTATTTTTTCATCATCAATTATATTTTTGATATTTTCAATAGCTTCCTGATTTGCAGACAAATAATCTTTTGCAAAACCTTCACCATATGTTTCAACCAAATAAGTATAAAAAAGACCATGTTGAGATGTGATTTTTGCAGTAGTGTGGCCTGTAGTTTTATGCCCAATTTCATTTTTTTCTATAATAGAAACATTTAGCCCAGCTTTTGATAAATAGTAGCCACAGGTCATTCCAAAAATTCCCGCACCTATTATACATACATCAGTATTAATATTTTTTGATAAACTTTCAAATTTACTATTATTTTTATTTTCAGTTAACCATAAAGAATTCATAAAAAATCTCCTTTTTATATTTATAAGAATTTATAAGAGTAAGTATAATAATTAAATCTTTGTTAGTTATATATTTTTGATTGAATTAAATTTTCTTTTTGAACATAATTAATGTGAGATAATAAAAAAATATAACTAACAAAAATAAAAACAATATAAACTTTTTTTAAATTTAAATCTATAACTATTATTTACTAAAAAAATTAATAAATACAAAAAAAGGTGGAAAAATAAAAAACAAAGTGATATACTAAGAAAAAAACAAAAGACAATGGGTAAAATTAATACCCAAAAAAGAAAGGAACGTGATAAAAAATGGAAAAAAGTTTAGAAGAAAAACTATTTCACAAAAAAGAAAACGGATGGAACGCAGTAGACACAAGAAAAAAAGAAGCAATATTCAATTTTTCAAAAGACTACATGAACTTTCTAAATAAAGCAAAAACAGAAAGAGAATTTATAGTAGAAGCCACAAAAATGGCACAAGCAAACGGATACAAAGACATAGCAGAAATTGAAAAACTACAACCAGGAGACAAAATATACTTTATAAACAGAGGCAAAAGCATGTATCTAGCAATAATAGGAACAGAAAACATAGAAAACGGAGTTCACATTATTGGCTCACATGTAGACTCACCAAGACTAGACCTAAAACCAAATCCACTATATGAAGACACAGAATTAGCATACTTCAAAACACATTACTATGGAGGAATCAAAAAATATCAATGGACAACAATTCCATTAAGCATCCATGGAGTAATAGTAAAACCAAATGGTGAAAAAATGACAGTAAATATAGGAGAAGACGACGATGACCCAATATTTACAATAACAGACTTATTACCACATTTAGCACAAGAACAAATGGAAAAGAAACTAAAAAACGGAATAGATGGGGAAGACCTAAATCTTCTAATTGGAAGCATTCCATACCAAGACACAGACGCAAAAGAAAAAGTAAAACTAAATATTCTAAACATCTTAAACCAAAAATACGGAATAGTAGAAGCAGATTTACAAAGCTCAGAATTAGAAATAATACCAGCATTCAAAGCAAGAAGCCTAGGATTTGATGCAGGGCTAGTAGCAGCATATGGACAAGACGACAAAGTATGTGCATACACATCACTTGCAGCAATGATGACATTAGAAAATTTAAAAAACACAGCAGTATGCATTTTATCAGATAAAGAAGAAATAGGAAGTATGGGAAATACAGGAATGGAATCACATATGTTTGACTTCTTTATATCAGAAATGTTAAACAAATTAGGAGTAAACAGACCAAATCTATTAGACAAAGTATTCTGCTTCTCAAAAATGTTATCATCAGATGTTGACGCAGGTTTTGACCCAATTTATGCATCAGTATCAGACAAAACAAATGCAGGATATGTAGGAAAAGGAATAAGCCTAAACAAATACACAGGAGCAAGAGGAAAATCAGGAGCATCAGATGCAAACGCAGAATATGTTGCCTGGGTTAGAAATGTACTAGAAAAAAATGATATAAAATATCAAGTAGCAGAACTTGGAAAAGTTGATATTGGCGGTGGAGGAACTATCGCATATATATTAGCAAACAAAGGAACAGATGTTATAGACTGTGGAGTACCAGTGCTTTCAATGCATGCACCATATGAAGTAACAAGCAAATTTGATATATATTCTGCTTTCGAAACATACAAAGCATTCTGGAAAGAATAAAAAAATAAGGATTGGAGGAAAATGTACCTTCAATCTTTTTTTTCGCTATTCCGTAAGTCTTTCAGCAAAAAGATAAAAAAATAGATAATTTAATTTAAAAAACTTGAAAAAAAGCAAAAATAAACTCAAAAAAATCAAAATAAAGTACAATAAAAAAGAGAAAGAACTTACGGCGTAAAGGCACAAATAAAAAATATACCTAATATTACAAAAATAAAACATTTTAATTACACAAATGAAATAATAAAAAAATAACCATAAAAAAACAAAGAAAAAATGCTAAATCCGTAACAATAATTAAGATACAAAAAAAACCAAAATCCCATCAAAAATAGGCAATTGAGATATGTGGAAAATTGCAAAAATAATCGAAAGATGTTATATTTTAAATACTATATAAGAGAGAAAAAAGAAAAAAATTCATATAAATAAGCAATTTGACAAAAGCGAAAATGAGGGGGAAAAAAGATGAAAATAGCAGGAAACAAGAAAAAATCTAAAAACCTTGAAACTGTAGAGAGTAGCACTTTAGAAGAAAAGAAAAACAACAAATTTTCAAGCAAATTCTTGAACAAAAAAAGCGGAATAACAATGGTAGCACTAGTGGTAACAATAGTGGTACTACTAATTTTAGCGTCAATATCAATACAAGGAATAACAAGAACAGGAATATTCCGTGCAGCAGAAGACACAAAATTAGAACACAAAAGAGCCTCTATAGCAACAACATTGCAAACCAAACTAAAAATAAACCAAACCGAGCAAATAAGGGGAACAGATGAGGAAATAGTAAAAGCCACATACGAAGACGTCAAAAATGACCTAGAAGAAATAAAAAAAGCCGGAGGAAAAGACATAGAAGTAAGTGAAGTAACATCAGAAGAAAAGAATGGAAAAACAGAATGGTTCTTTGAGGTTAAAGTAGATGGAGATGTATATAAGGTAGGTCTAGACGGTTCAGACTACTTGGGAAAAGAAGACGAACTAGCCCCTCTAATTGAAATAAAAAAAGCAACTGCAACAACAAATGCAATAACAGCAACAGTAACAACAAGAAGAAATGAAGGCGGAAAAATAGAATATTACATAAAAGAAAAAGGTTCACAAAAATTTGATTTAGCAGGAACAACAGACCAAAACACATTTAAATATACAAAATTAAAACAAGAAACAACATATGTAATTGAAGCAGTAGCAATCAATACAAACGGAAAGAAAAAAGTATCAAAAGAATACGAAATAAAAACAAGTCTTGTACCAAAAATAGACTCAAATGAAATAAAATTTGCATCAGTTCCAAATGAATGGACAAACAAAAGTGTAGAAGTAACGGCAACACTAACAGTAGATGGACAAAACTTCACATTAACAACAAGCAAAAATCCAACATCAGGATGGATAGCATCTAACAGACAAATATTCACAGAAAACGGAACAATGTATGCAGCCTTAACAGACGGAAACAACTATGGTATAGCAGCTTCACACGAAGTTACAAATATAGATACAACAAAACCAATAGTAAAAAGTCTATCAGTAACAACAAACACAATAAAAATAACAGCAACAGATGAAGCAAGTGGAATATACTCATATGCAATATCAGAAAGTGAAAAAATGCCAAAAACATTCACAAAACTAGATAATAGTACGCAAGTATTCAACACAGTAGTAGAAAATCTAAAACAATCAACCAAATATTATGTATGGGTAAAGGACGTAGCAGGAAATATAAGTGAAGTAGCCTCAACAAAAACAGGAACAGTACCAAAATTAACAGATGCAAACACAACAATTACAAAATCACCAAATGATTGGACAAAACAAGAAGTAATTGCTACAGCAAGTACAACCGAAAAAAATTACACATTACAAACAAAAAAAGATAACGGAGAATGGCAAACAACAAATACACAAAAATTCACAGAAAACGGAACAATATATGCAAGATTATGGGATGGAACAAATGCAGGAGAAGAAATATATAAACCTATAACAAACATAGACAAAACAGCACCAACAGCAACAAATATAGAAATAAAAAATGTAACACCTGCAGGATATGATGTATATGTTTATGGAGTAAAAGACAATGGCTCAGGAGTAAATAGAGTACAATTCCCAACATGGACAGAAGCAAAAGGACAAGATGACATACAACCAAATTGGCAAACAGGCGAAAGTTCAAAAGGAACAAAGCAAGCAGATGGAACAACATGGGTATATCATGTAAATATAACAGACCATAAAACAGAAGCAGGAGAATATAACACACACATTTATGCATACGATAATTTGGGAAATGGAAAATGTATAGGTACCCAAAAAGTAACAATACCAATGGTAAAAATCACATATGATGAAAACTACGTAAAAGACGGAACAACAAATAGACAAACAGTAGAAAAAGTTTATAATACAGAACTTGGAACACTAGGAACACCAACAAGAACAGGATACACATTTGCAGGATGGTATACAGAAGCAGCAGGAGGAACACAAATTTCTAGCACAACAAAAACACCTGTAACAGACACAACATACTATGCACACTGGAATGCAAACCCATTAAACTTTGCAAATCAAACAATAAGCAAAACATTTAGTACAAGTGAACAAAAAGCAGACATTACAGGGGCAAGTAATGGAACAGGAAGTTATACATATGCAGAAAAAACAGAAAAAATTCCGCACAAAAAGATACAAATTATATAAGTATAAATGGAACAACAATAACAATAGCAGCAAATACACCTGCAGACACATATACGTATGTAATCGTAGCAACAGACAACAATTCAAAAGTAACAAAAGACGCAACATACACAATCAAAATAGAAAGAGCAAAAACTGCAAATGCAGGAGCATCAGACAAGACATATAATGGAGCAAATCAAACAGGAGTAACAGGAACAAACGTAACATTAAGTGGAACAACATCCGCAACAGATGCAGGAACATACACTGCAAATGCAACACCAGATTCAAACCACGCATGGAGTGATGGAACAACAAACGCAAAAACAATAACATGGAAAATAAATCCAAAATCAGTAGCAGTAACATGGGGAACAAACACAACATTTACATATAATGGACAGCCACAAGCACCAACTGCAAGTGTAGCAAGCGGAGTAGCAGGAGAAACAATAAATGTAACAAGAACAACAGAAACAAATGCAGGAAATCACACATCAACAGCAAGCATAAGCAGTGTAACAGGAGGAAGAGCAAGAAAAGAAAACTACACATTAACAGACAACAAAAAAGCGTTTACAATAAATAAAGCAAATGCAACAATGACAGACCCAACATTAGCTACAGGATTAGTATATAATACAAGAGAACAAAGCTTAATATCAAAAGCAGGAAGCGGAGCAGGAGGAACAATAAAATATGGACTAGGAGCAAATAACACAACAGCACCAACTTCATGGAACACAAGCGTTGCAGGAACAGATGCAGGAACATATTATGTATGGTCAAAAGTAGACGCAGACGGAAACCACAACAGTGTAAGAGCAAAATATATAGGAACTGTAACAATAGCAAAAGTGACAGTAACAATACCAACAAGTCCAGTAAAACAATATACATATAATGGTAAAGCACAAGCACATGGATACACACTACCAACAGGTACTGCAATAGAAAATAACGGAACAACTCCAAGTGCAATAGATGCAGGAACATATAATATAGTATTAAAATTAACAAGTACATCTAATTACCAATGGAGCGATAAAACAATAACAAACAAAACAATAAACTGGAAAATAAACCCTAAATCAGTAGCAGTAACATGGGGAACAACTACAACATTTACATATAACGGGCAACCACAAGCACCAACAGCAAGTGCAATAAGTGGGATAAATGGAGAAACAATAAATGTAACAAGAACAACAGAAACAAATGCCGGAAGTTACACATCGACAGCAAGCATAAGCAGTGTAACAGGTGGAAGAGCAAGAAAAGAAAATTATACATTAACAGGAACAACAAAGGCATTTACAATAAACAAAGTAGCAGCAGGAAACCCAACACTAACAGCAGTAACAGCAACATATGACGGAAAAGCACACTACGTAACAGTAAGTGGAGGGTATGGTGGAACCATAAACTACAGAACAAGTACAAATAATAGTAGTTGGGGAAGTTGGAGTACAACAAAACCAAGTCTAACAAATGCAGGAGTACTATATGTACAAGCATATGTAGTAGGAGATGGAAACCATAACAGTACAGGAGCAACAGGAAGTGTGGCAATAACAGTAAACAAAGCAACAGTAACAATTCCAGGAAGCCCAGTAAAACAATACACATACACAGGAAGTGCAATATCACATGGATATACAGCACCTAGCGGTTCAAGCATAGTAACTTCTGGAACAACAGCAAGTGCAACAAATGCAGGAACATACAACATAGTATTACAATTAGCAAACACATCAAATTACAAATGGAGTGACGGAAGCGTAACAAACAAAACAGTAAACTGGAAAATAAACAAAGCAAACTCAACAAATCCAACATTAACAGCAGTAACAGCAAATTATGATGGAAAAGCACATCCAGTAACAGTAAGTGGTGGAGCAGGAGGAACAATAAACTATAGAACAAGTACAGACAATAAAACATGGGGAGGTTGGACAACAACAAAACCAAGCCTAACAAATGCAGGAAAAATATATGTACAAGCGTATGTAGTAGGAGATGCAAACCATAACAATACAGGAGTAACAGGAAGTGTAACAATTACAATAAATAAAGTAAATGCAACAATGGCAAATCCAACATTAGCAACAGGATTAGTATATAACACAAAAGCACAAAGCCTATTATCTAAAGCCGGAAGTGCATCAGGAGGAACAATAAAATATGGACTAGGAGCAAATAGTACAACTGCACCAACTTCATGGAATACAAGCGTAACAGGAACAAATGCAGGAACATATTTTGTATGGTCAAAAGTAGATGCAGACGGAAACCACAATGGTGTAGCAGCAAAATATATAGGAATGGTAACAATAGCAAAAGCAACAATAACAGTTCCAGGAAGTCCAGTAAAAGCATACACATACACAGGAAAAGCAATAGCACACGGATACACAGCGCCAACAGGATCTGCAATAGAAACAACAGGAACAACTGGAAGCGCAACTGATGCAGGAACATACAACATAGTATTGAAAATAACAAACACATCAAATTATCAATGGAATGATAAAACAACAGCAAATAAAACAGTAAATTGGAAAATAAATCCAAAGAGTGTAGCAGTAAGTTGGGGAACAACAACAACATTTAACTATACAGGAAGAGTACAAGCACCAACAGCAAATGCATCAAGTGGAGTAACAGGAGAAACAATAAATGTAACAAGGACATCAGCAATAAATGCCGGAAGTTACACATCAACAGCAAGCATAAGCAGTGTAACCGGAGGAAGAGAAAAGAAAGAAAACTATACATTAACAGGAAATACAAAAGCATTTACAATAAACAAAGTAGCAGCAACAAATCCAACATTAACATCAGTAAGTGCAAAATATGATAAAAATGCACATGCAATAACAGTAAGCGGAGGCTCAGGTGGTACAATTTACTACAGAACAAGTACAGATAATAGTAGTTGGGGAAGTTGGAGCACAACTAAACCAACAAGAACTTCAATAGGAACAACATATGTACAAGCATATGTAGTAGGAGATGGAAACCACACCAACACAAGTGCAACAGGTAGTGCTACTATTACAATAACTAAACCAACTGCAGCAGATGTATCTTATACACCAAGTGATTCAAGTTGGAAGGTTGAAAATGTTAAACAAGCATTAGATGATTTGTATAATAGATAAAAATTTTAAATGCTAAGAGAGGCTTATCGCAAGGTAAGTATCTCTCTTAGAGTAAATAAAAGGAAGGAGCAAACATTATGAAAAATAATAAAAAATTGAAAACGGCATTAATTGTTTTTATAGTAATTTTGGCATTAGTATTGTGTTTTAATGTTGGTGTTTACGCAGCATATGCTTTGGCAGCAACAGAGGTTAGTTATACAAAACCGGGTACTTCAACTTCGATAAGTGTAAAAGACGCATTAGACGAGTTAAACAAAAAAGTTCCAACTAAATCAATAGGAGATGAAGTAACAGTAGGAGGAGAACAATTTTACGTATTAGAATGGGACAATAATTGTGATACTGTAAATTTAATTTCAAAATATAATTTAAACCAAGCAGGAACAGCACAACAAAATGCAGCATATGGAACAACTGCATGTGCATTTTCAAGTACAAATTATTGGAAGAGTGGTTTTACAAGATCACCATTTAATTTAAATGATTTTATAGGATATACAGCAACAGATGCAATAGGAAAAGCAAAAAGTTATGGAATAAGTAAAGGCGCAGTTTCAAGTAGATTATTATCATATGAAGAGGCTAAGGCATTAAAGGCAAAAAAAGATTCAAATACAAAGATTGATGCAATGTATAGAGGAACTGCAAATACAGCTAATGGCTATTTGCGTTATTGGGTTGGGTCTGCGTACAAAACTTACCGCGTGTGGTTCGTGGCTGGCATGGACGGCGGCTTTTTCGACCGCTACAACGACGAATCCAGCGACGGCATCGGGGTGCGCCCAGTTATAACAGTCCTAAAGTCTAAAATATCATAAGTGCCGAAGGCGCTTGACTAGGTGCTAATTTCTGGAAGAAATAGTACTTACCCAAGAGGAGAGGATTAAAGGAGCAAACCTTTAGTCCTTTTTTAAATTAAAACAAAAGATAGAAACAGTAAAATTAACATAAAAAATTAACGATATTTATAAAAACTATTGCAATTACAAAAAGTCTGTGATATCATAGATACACTTTAAAGAAAAAGTTTTAAAATCCACAAATTTTTAAATCAAAAATTTCAAAGTCCACTTAGGACAAAAAACAATTCAAAAAAAGTCCAATTCAGGGCAATAATTCAAACAAATTTAAAGAAAAAAATGGAGGTGTATAAAAATAAAAAAATATCATATTTACTGCAAAATAAATATTGACAAAGTAAATAAAGAATAATATAATTAAGAAAGAAGGAGTTATATGATAATATTTACATATGAAAATTATTTAAAAAACATTTTAAAATTAGATATATCTTCAGTTTTTCTAAAAAAAGTGTTATCAAAAGAAGACGAAGAAGAAAAGTACGAAGAAGAGCACACAACAGAATTTACGCTATGTGATGTCAGTGAAAAATACATTCCAGATTCACCAGATGAAATCGACGAAAAAAATAAAAATAACAATACAAAAGAACAGAACAAAAACAATGAAAAAACCAAAACAAACGAGAATGTAAAACAAAACAAAGAAGATACCGTAAAAACAAGCAAATCAACAATAAATACAAAAAGAAACATAAGACAACAGCTCAAAGCAAGAAGAATAAACAACGAACATGACAAAATATTTAGAACAGTACTAGACAAAAAGACAGACGTATCAAAATTTTTAAACAAATTTCTGGGACTAAACATCAAAACAGAAGAATTGGAAAAATATAACAGTAGTTACATAGACCCAAAATTCAAAAACAAAGAAGCAGATATTGTATACAGAATAAAAGACAAAAACATTTTTCTATTAATAGAACACCAAACAAAAATAGACAAGAAAATGCCAATTAGGTTACATGAATATAGCACTGAAATTATGGCAAGTGCCATGGAAGAAAATAAATATAAATCAATACCAAGTGTAATACCAATTGTCTTATACACAGGAAAAACAAAATGGAAAATAGAAAATGAAACAATAGAAAAACAACAATTTTTCAAAGAGGTCAAATTAATAGACGGAGAATTCAACTTAATAGACATTAACGACTTTAGTAAAAAAGAACTACTAGAAGATGATATATTTATAACCAAAATGATGTTAGTAGAAAAATGCAAAGACGAAATAGAAATGGTACAAGCATTAGAAAAGATAGAAAACAAAATAAAAGAAGAAGACAAGAGCACATTTAGAAGAATAGTAAAAGAAATTTGGTCATTAAGAATAGGCACAGAAAACGCCAATAAAATCTTAGAAAAAATCGAGGAAGGAAGTGGTAATATGATGGCAGTAATGGAAATGCTACTAGCAGAAAATGAAAAATATATAAACATTGGAAGACAAGAAGGCAGACAAGAAGGCAGATTAGAAGGTAGATTAGAAGGTGGCAAGCAAAAAATAAAAGAAATAGTACAAAAAATGCTTGCAGAAAATTTCACAAAAGAAATGATAATGAAAATAACAGGACTAAAAAAAGAAGAGATAGAAGAGATAAAATAAAAGAAGGAACTAAAAAGGTCCTTCTTTAAAAAATTAAATATTATCAAGTAAATCAATTACAGACAAAACAAAATTCAATTTATCTCTAGACAACTTACTAGCCTTTTTAGACAACTCCATCTGAGCCTCCAACTCTTTACTAACAATCAATTTTTCAAAAATAACATTAGGAGAAATTCCCAAAATATTCATATAATTAACAAGAGTCTCAACTTTAACTCCGCCAGTTCCATTCTCAATTCTAGAAATATACTTTACAGAAATTCCTAATTTTTCAGCAATTATTTCTTGTGTAAATTTATTTTTGACGCGGTACTCTTTAAAAACCTCGCCAAGAACTTTATCAATGTCCAATTTTTTTAAAGACTTCATTTTATACCTCCATATTACTGTAAATCCATTATAATAAAAGTATATCAAGGCATTTTAATAAATTAAACCAATTGGTAATATGAAATCATATTTGATATAAACCTTGGAAAATACTGAATTATAAAGAACAAAAAATAAAAACAAACCAGTAATATAACACTATTAGTTATACCCAGATTTAAAGAGATATATTCATACAAAAAAATAACACCTATGAAAATCATAGATGTTATCTGGTGGGCCAAGAGGGATTCGAACCCCCGACCCCACGCTTAGAAGGCGTGTGCTCTATCCAACTGAGCTATTGACCCATAACGTTTGAACAATAACTATAATAACACAAAAAAATAATAATGTCAATGAAAAATAGCAAAAAAATACAAAAAAATTTTGAGTATGTTACTATTCACAGATCATAAAATTACAACCACAAGCAATGAAATATAACTTAAAAAAACTGAACACTATATATCCGTAATGTGAAATCTTTGTGAAAAACTTTACAACAAAAAAACAAAATGATATTATAGTAGCAACAAAGCAAGACAAAAGTCTTACGGAAAATAAAAATGTAAGGAGGAATTTCTCGTGATTGAAGTAAAAAACATCACAAAAAAATACGGAAACTTTACTGCCGTAGATAATATCAACTTCAAAATAGAAGAAGGTGAAATAATAGGACTACTTGGCCCAAACGGAGCAGGAAAAAGTACAACAATGAACATGATAACAGGGTATATCGAACCAACAGAAGGAGAAATAATAGTAAACGGATATGATATATCAAAAAAACCAAAAAAAGCAAAAGCACAAATAGGATACATGCCAGAAGGAGTCCCACTATATTCAGACCTAACAGTAAAAGAATTTGTCACATACATGGCTGAACTAAAAAAAGTAGACAGAAAAACAAGAAAAGAAAAAGTCGAAAAAATAATAGAACAAACAGGCCTAAAAGATGTAGAAAAAAAATTAACACGTAACCTATCAAGAGGATACAAACAAAGAGTAAGTATGGCAGGGGCGCTAGTAGGAGAACCAAAAATCCTTATATTAGATGAACCAACAGTAGGACTAGACCCAAAACAAATAACAGAAATAAGAGCATTAATAAAAGAACTTGGAAAAACACATACAGTAATACTAAGTTCACACATATTATCAGAAGTAAGTCAAATCTGTAACAAAGTAATAATAATAAATAAAGGAAAAATAGTTGCCATTGACACGCCAGAAAACCTAGAGAAAAAAGTAGAAAGCAACAACACAACATATGTAACAGTTGAAGACACAGAAAACAAAATGGAAACAATAAAAGAAAAAATACCAGAAATAAAAGAAATAAAATTAATAAAAGAAAACGAAGACGGTACAAAACAATATGTACTAGAATCAGAAAAAGATGTAGATTTAAGAAAAATAGTGTTTAACGAATTTGCAAAAGAAAACATAACAATATTCGAAATGAAAAAAGCAGACACAACACTAGAAGATGCATTTATGAAATTAATAGAAGGAGGAAAAAAATAATGTGGGCAGTCATCAAAAAAGAATTTAAATCATATTTTTACACACCAATTGGTTACATATTTATTGGAGTATTTTTAATAGCATTCAGTATATCATTCTTCTTTAGTGTAGTAAGCTCTGGAAATGTAAACTTTGAATACATTTATTATACATTACCAACAATACTTGTTTTAGCATTTATAATACCATTACTAACAATGAGGTCATTTGCAGAAGAAAGAAAAACAGGAACAGAACAACTACTATTAACATCACCTGTAAGCATAACAAAAATAGTATTAGGTAAATTTATAGCAGCACTATTAATAGTAATAATAACAGAATTATGTACATTTATGTACTTTGGAATTTTATGCCACTACGGGGTACCAAAACTAACAACAACATTTGCAACAATGCTAGGATTTTTATTATTTGTAATGTCATATATCTCATTTGGAATGTTAACATCAAGTTTAACAGAAAACCAAATAATAGCTGGAATAATCTCAATAGGATTTTTCATAATAACATGGGTTCTACCAGAATTCAATTCAAGTTTAGAAGGTTTTTCTTTCATAAATATGTTTTACAAATATACACAAGGACAAATTGACATAGCAAATACAGTTACATTTTTAACATTTACAATTACATGCTTATTATTAACAATAACAACAATGCAAAGAAGAAAAAGTGTAAAATAGTAATTTGAAAAAATCAAATTAATAACATAAATGAAAGGAATGGTAAAAAGTGAAAGAAGATAAAAAGACAGAAAAACTAAGCAAAGAAGAGAAAAAAACAACAGGAAAATTAAGCAAAGAAGAAAAAAAGGCAAAAAAAGCAGCAGAAAAATTAGACAAAAAAGCAAAAAAGAACAAAGCCGACAACAAAAAAGAAAAGAAAACAAATAAATTTATAGAAACAATCAAAAAAAGATGGCTAATAAATGGAACAAAAACATTCTTATTAGTAGTAATAATACTAGCAGTATTCGTTGGAATAAGCGTATTAATGAAAAAAATAAATCCAACACCAATTGACCTAACAGAAGACAAATTATTTACACTAACAAGCGAAAGCAAAGAAAAAGTAAAAGACATAGACAAAGACATAAACATTTATTTTGTTGGGTATTCAGATGATGACTCAACACTTGACCTAGCAAAACAATATACAAAAGTAAATGACAAAATAAAAGTAGAAGCAGTAACACAAGACAGTAGACCAGACTTAGTACAAAAATATGGAATCGAAACATCAAGCAATGGAATAATAGTAGAATCTGGAGACAACTACAAAGTACTTGCTTCAAGTGATTTATACACATATGACACATCAACAGGAAAATCAGTAAACGTAGCAGAAGAAAAACTAACAGCAGCAATAAGAACAGTATCAGTAGAAGAATTACCAAAAGTATATTTCTTAAATGGATATAGTTCATTTACACTAAAAAGTGGAATGCAATACTTAAATATGTATTTACAAAATGAAGTAAATCAGGTAGAAACATTAGACATACTATCAACAGGAAAAGTACCAGATGACTGCAACACTCTAGTAATAGCATCACCAGAAAAAGATTTTGACGACGTAGCAACAAATGCAATTACAGAATATATAAACAAAGGCGGAAACATCTTATGGTTAAACGCAGCACTAGCAAAACAAGTAGACTTGCCAAATGTTAATAAAATATTGGCTTTATATGGCGTAAAACCATTTGAAATAGGAATAATCAGAGAAACAGACTCAAGCAAAATGGTATCAAATTCACCAGACCTAATTATGCCAGAAATACAATATGCAGATGCAACAAACAAACTATATAATTCAGAAGGAGTTATATTTATAAATGCAACAAAAATAAATGTAGCAAGTGACGAAGAACTAGAAAGTCTAAACACAACAAAAACAGCATTAGTAAAAACAAGTGAAAAGGCTTATTTTAGAACAAACTTTGAAAATCAATCAAATTCTGCACAAGACGGAGAAGAAAAAGGAGCATTCTTAGTAGGAGCCCAATTTGACAAAACAGTAACCGAAGCAAATGAAGAAACAGACACAAAAGAAGTAAAATCAAAATTAATCATATATGGAGAAAATTACTTCGTATCAGACTATCAACTAACACAGTCAACACAAACTCCAATGGTAGCATATAGACAAAATAAAGATTTAGTTCTAAACTCAATTGCATACTTATCAAATAGAGAAGAAGATATCACTGTAAGAAAGAGTACTGGAGCAGTAACATATACTGCAACAGAACAAGAAAACAGAATTATCTTAGGAATAATCACATTTGTTCCACTATTTATAATTGCTATAGGAATTATAGTTTGGAGAGTTAGAAGAAGAAAAAAATAATCATAAAAATAAAGCAAGTCCCATAAAATAATATGGGGCTTATTTTTTATGAGTATTTTAAAAGTTGTATTTGTCATAATAGGAACATTGATAGGAGCAGGCTTTGCATCAGGCCAAGAAGTTTATATATTTTTTTATTCATATGGAGTCAAAGGAATATTAGGAATTATAATATCAAGTGGAATTATAGGATTTACAATATATAAAACATTGAAAATAATAAAAGAAAACAACATAGAAAACTACAAAGGATTTTTAGACTACTTTATAAAAAAAGAAAAATTAAAAGAACTAATAAACTCAATTATAAACATATTCATTTTAATATCATTTTATGTAATGATAGCAGGCTTTGGAGCATATTTAGAACAAGAAATAAATTTAAACAGTTTTATTGGAAGTAGCATTTTGGCCTTTTTATGTGTAATTCTATTTAAAACAAATATAAAAGGAATTGTAAAAATAAATGAAATACTAATTCCAATTTTAATAGCAGTAGTATTAGTAATACGGAATAGTAAATATTCAAAATATAGATATCAACACTTTGAACAACCATATAGTTTCACAAAAAAATGAAAGTTTACTTCAAAATTGGTTTATAACAAGCATCTTGTATGCAAGTTACAACTGTGTTTTACTAATACCGGTTTTGATTTCCATAAAAGAGCTCATTTTAAAAAATAAAAACATAAAATACATTTCGATTCTTGTTAGCATAATTATGATTATTTTATTAAGTGTTATTTTTCTTTTTTTGATTAATGTAGACGTAGATATTAAACAGTTGCAAATGCCTGCAGTATATGCTATAAGCAACATTTGGCCGAAAATTAAGAAGATATATGGAATTATTATTTTAATTTCTATTTTTACCACTGCAATTTCTTTGGGAATGGGATTTTTAAAAAATGTTGTGAATAATAAAAGGGGTTTTAATACTATATCGATTTTGATGTGTATTAGTTCTGTTATTTTTTCTGGTTTTGGTTTTTCTAATTTGGTAAATTTCCTTTATCCAATTTTGGGTGTTTTTGGACTGATACAGATTATACAGATTTGTGCATTTAAAAAATAATAGTATTATAATAAAATTTGTGTACTAAAAATAATAATATAAAAATAAAACAAGATGTAATATTTAAATAATATTATACCTTGTTTTAATCGTCTTCTAAATTATTAATATCAAATAAAGTAGAATTAAAAAAAACATCAAAACTAATATCCAACCCTCTACAAATTCTCATTATTGTTAAAATATTTAAATTAGTATTAGGTCTAGTATTTATATTTGCTAATGTTGATTGTGTAATTCCACAGATTGTGCACATTTTGTTTATTGTTATATTTCTTTCATCACATAATTGTTCAATTCTCTTCTTAACTGCTAAACTTAAAAACATATAATCACCTAAATATTAGTATAACAAATAAATTATTATAAAGTTAACTCAATTGAGTTGACAACATAACTCGAAAATGATAATATATTTTTGTAAGAAGAGAGGAGAGATACTAATGAAAAGAAAAATAAAAAGTAATAATGCAATAACACTTGTAGCACTTGTAGTAACAATAGTTATTTTATTAATTTTATCAGGGATTTCAATATCTGCATTAACAAATACAGAGATATTTCAAAAGGTAAAAGAGGCGAAAGAAAAGAGTAAAAATGCACAAAAACAAGAGAATGAAATACTAGATGAGTATGAAAAAGAAATGGATCAGTATGGAGATAATACATTGATTTCTAACTTTAAAAGTGGAAAAATAAAAGTAGGTGATTATATAAAATATGAGCCAGATACAATTACAGATACGGATGAAAATTACAATACACTTATATCAAACTTAATAAAATATTCTGGTAGCGGATATAATAAAACAGAGACATTAAAACAAGAGAGTTTAGATTGGAGAGTTTTAGATGTAAAAGATGGACATGTTAGATTAATTAGCAGTAAGCCAACGAATTATAAGATAGAATTATATGGTTTTAATGGATATAATAATGCAGTAAAACTATTAGATGATACATGTAAAATACTATATATTAATACAAAATTTACACAAAATGCACAAAATTTAAAATTTGATGATATTACACAATTTATGTTGAAAAAACCTGAACTTGATAATACTGAGTATAATCCAAAAAAAATATATTATCCTAATATATTTATACTAGAAGAAAATAACATTGCAGATGCATTAAATAATCAAACAAAATTAAAAGAAAGTGAACAGAGAGATTATATAATTAATGCTTCTTATGCAGAATCAAAGACTTTGAAAAATACAAATTTTACACAATATTTAACTAAAGATTCTTTTTCAAACGAAAAATATTATGAATTATTTATATCTCAAAATTTAAAAGATTATGACGAGACATACTGGCTTTCATCTCGTTGTGCATTTGCAAGTGCAGGTGGAGCATGTTTTAATCTAAGGCGTATAAAAGAAGGACAAGTTACATATAATGATTTATATGCTACAAATTGCAATCAAGCATTTTCAAAACTATCATATCGTCCTGTAATAACACTAAATTCGAGCGTTCAACTTGATAAAGTAAACTCAGGAGATGGAAGTTCACCGGAGAAAGCATATGCAATAAAATAGAAATATAAAAAAATAAAGAAGTTGAAATGTCATATTTTGTCGAAATTTTCTTATTGACAATTGACATAAAATTATGTTAATATATGGTCATGCAATTAATTAGACAATTGCATGACTAATTTTTAAAAAAGATTTAATTCAAGCAACTTAGGGAGGACGGAGAAATAGTTTAATCAAAATACTAAAATTAAAGGATTCCATAAAAAATCAAAAAAGTAATAAAAAATAGTAAAGATTAAAATTCAAAAATAAATCTAAAAATATCCCAATATCATTAAATAAAACAAGAAGTGTTGATAACCCTAATACACTTGTATTTGCGTGCATATATAATATTTTAATAGTCTAAAATTGTCTCTTATAATTGTAAATAATATGTTAAAGTATACTAAAAAGTATTGCCAAAAGTAAAAAAATTTAGTATAATTTAGAAAGGACAAGCAATGGTAAATAAAAAACAAAAAGAAGGACAAAAAAATGAAAAAATATTAAATTTAAAAAATGATGTAATATTTCAAGCATTTTTTTCACGTAAAGGAAATGAAAAATATCTAATTGATTTTCTAAATGCACTATTAAAAATGGATATAAAAAGCATTGAAATACGAGAAGAAGTAAACCTAGAAAAACTAAGTAAAGAAGAAAAAGGCGGAAGATTAGATTTACAAGCAAAGCTTGGAGATGGAACAATAGTCTCAATAGAAATGCAAATGAGAGATGAAGGAAATTTCAAACAAAGGACAACAATGTATGCCGGAAAAGTAGAATCAAGAGAAACTAAAAAAGGCATAAAATATGAAGATATTAGCCAAATAATCATGATAAACATATTAGGATTCAATATGTTAGATGTAGAAGATTACATATCAGAAACGGCTATTGTATTGGATAAACACAGAGATTATGAAGTATTAACAGGAATAAAATGGTATTTTATAGAATTACCAAAGTTTAGAAAAGCAAAGCCAGATATGAACGAAAAAATAAATCAGTGGTTGGCCTTTATCGATGATGATAATAAGGAGATGATTGATATGGCAGAAAACAAAAATAAAACATTAAAAGATGCAAGAAAAGAAATGAATTATTTAACAGGAGATGCAGAAGTAAGAAGACTTGCAGAATTAAGAGAAAAATGGGAAATGGATAGAATAAATGCAATTAGTTATGCTACAAAAGTTGGAAAGGAAGAACGGCGAAAAAAGCAAAAGTATAGAAATAGCAAAAAAACTATTAAAAATAGGAATGACAACTGAAGAAATAATAAAAGTAACAGACCTATCCAAATCAGAAATTGAAAAACTAAAATAGCAACAAAAATAAAAGAACATGCAAAAACATAAGCATGTTCTTTTTATATAAAAAATAAGCACAATAATATTGCAAAAAAAACCAAAAACTGATATAACATAAATAGAAAAAAACAACCAGCAAACAAAGGAGGAAAACACATGAAAGATTTCTGGGAAGAACCAAAAGAAAAAAAGATAAACAAGAAAAAAATAATAATAACAATAATAACACTAATAATAGTAGCAGCAATAGCAGGAATAACAATAACATACATAAACAACAAAGAAGCACGAACATGGATAGACAAAAACATACTACAAAAAGAAAAAACACAAAACAACCTAACAAGCATAGAAATAGAAGACGAAAACAACTCAAACATATACGCCTTCAACAAATACATAGGAATACTAAACAAAAACAACTTTAAAATATACAACAATGCAGGAAAAGAAGAAAAAGAACTAACACTAGAAATATCCAAACCAATATTCAACCAATCAAACCGATACCTAGCAGTAGCAGAAGAAAAAGGACAAAAAATATATCTAATTGCAGACAAAGACATATTATGGGAAAGAGAAATAGAAGGAAACATATCACAAATAAGCATAAACAAAAATGGATATGTAGCAGTAACAATAGTAGACACAAGTTACAAAACAGTAATACAACTATTCGACAGCCAAGGAAATGCACTATTCAAAACATTCCTATCATCAACAAGAGCAGTAGCAACATCAATATCAGAAGACAACAAATACCTAGCAATAGCACAAGTAGACACATCAGGAACAATGATACAATCAAATGTAAAAGTAATGTCAATAGATGATGCAAAAAACAACTCAGAAAATGCAATAAAGAAAATATATGAAGCAGACAAAAACGACCTAATAACAAACATCAAATACCAAGACAAAAACAAACTATTATGCATGTATACAGACAAAATAACAGAAATAAAAACAGACCAAACAGTAGAAACAATGCAAGAATTTAAAGACAAAAAAATATCATTTGCATCAATAGACTTAGACAATGCATCAATGACAATAGAAGAAAAATCATCAGGACTATTTACAGCAGACTCAGCGGTAAGCATAATAAATTCAGAAAATAAAAGCACATCATTATACACTGCAGAGTTAGTAACAAAAGAAATATACACAAGTGGAAATATTATAGCATTAAATTTAGGGTCAGAAGTAGACTTTATAAATACAAACGGATGGCTAGTAAAGAAATACAAAGCAGGCCAAGAAATAACAAGCATTGTTCTATCAAACTCAATAGCAGGAATAATATATAGAGATAATATAGAAATTATAGATTTATAAAGAAAGGGGAGTATAGGAAACTATACAAGAAAAAATATGGGAATAATAATTGATATAATTTTAATAGCAATCTTAATACTTTCAGCATTTTTAGGATACAAAAAAGGATTAGTAAAATTAGGAGCAAAACTATTTGCAGGAATAATTGCAATAGTTATAACACTAATTTTATATAGACCAATAGCAGGTGTCATAATAAAAAACACACAATTAGAAGCAAATTTAAAAAATACAATAATAACCAATGCATCAAAAGCAATAAACAAAGATGATGAAAAAAAAGACGAAAATAAAATATCAACACAAGTAACAAATCAAGTAGCAGAGCAGGTAGAAAACGAAATATTGCCACAACAAGCAGAAAAAATAGCCAGAGAAATTATATATGCAGTAACAGCAATAGTATTATTCATACTTGTAAAAATAGCATTAAGCGTAGTAATAACACTATTAGGTTTTGTAGCAAATTTACCAATATTAAAACAATTCAACGAAGTTGGAGGACTTGCATATGGAATATTAAGAGGAATAATAATAGTATTTGTAATAGCAGTAATAATGGGAGTTGTAGCAAAAATAAATCCAGAAAGTAGCATAAACGAAAACATACAAAACTCATTTATAACAAAAAATATATATGAAAAAATAATAAAAATTTAAACAAAAAAGCGCAAATTTATTGCGTTTTTTTTATATTTTTGCTATACTTATATCATGATTTTTAAAAATTTAGGAGTGGTTATTTTGAAAGAAAAAAAAGAAACAAAAGAAAAAAACAAACATGCAAAAACAAGAGGAAAAAAAGATAGAAAAAATAAAAAAGGATGGAAAAAAGTATTACTAGTTATTGTAATAATATTATTAATAGCAATAGGATGGTTCACATATAGAACAATAAAAAACGGTGGAGGCTTAAGCGGAATGCTAGCAACAGTAGTGGGACACGATGAAAACACCAAAAAAGATTTAAAAGAAATAAAAGTATTAATATTAGGAGTAAGTACAGATATTGACGCAGAATTAACAGACACAATAATGGTTGCATCATACAATCCAAACACACAAAAAGCAAACTTACTATCAATACCAAGAGACACATTCACTGGAACAAACACAAAAAGAGCAGTTGCATCACAAAAAATCAATTCACTATATAATATAAACAAAACACCAGAAAAAACACTAGAAGCAGTAAACAAATTAACAGGTTTAGATATTGAATACTATGTAGTAGTAAGAACAGAAGCATTAATCAAATTAGTAGATGCAATTGGTGGAGTAGACTTCAATGTACCAATTGACATGAAATATGATGACACATCACAAGATTTACATATAGACCTTAAAGCAGGAGAACAACACATAGATGGAGCAAAAGCAGAACAATTATTACGCTTTAGACATAATAACTTCCAAAGAGGAGTAGGACAAACATCATACCCAACAGAATACGGAGACAACGACTTTGGTAGAATGAGAACACAAAGAGACTTTATAATTGCAACACTAAAGCAAACATTAAAGCCAAGCAACATATTTAAAATAGGTCAAATACTAGAAATAGCACATAAAAATGTAGACACAAATATAAAATTATCATTAGCAAAAGACTACATTCCATATGCAGTAGAATTAGACTCAGAAAACATTACATCAGCAACATTGCCAGGGTCAACACCAGATATTTCAAAAACAAATGGGGTAAGTATATTTGTAGCAGACAAAACAGAAACAAAAAAATTAATACAATCAATGTTCTATGCAGATGCACAAGAAAACAGTGATGAAACAAACACAATAAACAACACAGTATCTAATAAAACATCAAATAGCACAACAACAGAACAAGAAGAACAAACACCAACAGACATAAAAATAGAATTACAAAATGCTTCAGGAGATAATAGCAAATTGGTTGAAGCAAAAAAACTATTAGAAGAAGCAGGATATACAGTTAAACAAACAGGAAAAAGTAAAAAAACCTTAGCAAAAACAATAATAACAAACAAAAAAGATGTTACAAGTGAAAATTTGAAAAATATTAAACAAGTTTTAGGAAAAGGCGATATAACAACAAATAAAGTAGCTGGAAGCACTGTAGATGTTACAATAGTTATAGGAAAAGATTTCTAAAAAACCAGAATATAAAAAACCGTAACCTACAAAATAAAAAAATGTAGGTTACGGCAAAATTTTAAATCAATAAAAAATTTAAATCAATATAAAAATTTTAAATCTTATTTAAACAATCTAAAAGATTTTCTCTTATAATTTTTAGTCTTATTATTACCACCAAATAATAATTTATATAGTAAAAACAGAATTATAACAATCAACACAATTTGGATTGCAAATACATATGAACTAGAAAGTTCAACATTATTAGCAGCAATCAAATCAGAAGAATAATCAACCCCATCAACCGTATAAGTTATTTTACCAAGCACCTGACCTTGAGCAATAGGAGCAAACAAATTATCCTTTAATGTAATAGTAGGCGAGAAATCAGATTCTGAAGCATTTTGAGAAGTCAAAACAGTAATATCATTAGAAAGCAATAAATCCAAATTTTGAGTCTCTTTTGTAGCATTAGATATAGTTATTTGTGTAGCAATAGCATTTTTATCTCTAATCTTTTTAATAGCATAATTATTATAACCATATTCAAATAAATTTTTAGTATCCAAAAATTTTCCACTCAAATTATTAGGTATAACACCAACACCAAGAACAACACAAATCAACTCAAATCCATCTTTATTAGCAACAGAAACCAAGCAATTCTTTGCCTCAGTCGTATATCCTGTTTTACCAGCAATAGCATATCTATAATAATAATTACTTTGAACATCTCTATTATCAGAAATTAGTAAATCATTAGTAGTTTTAAAAATACGCTCCTCATATTTATTCGTAGCAGGAATTATACATGATTTTAAACCTGCCAAAGTTCTAAAAGTTGAATTTTTCATACAATACTTCATTATTAAAGACAAGTCATGAGCAGTAGTATAATGATTTTCATTTTGCATTCCACTTGGATTTGTAAAATGTGTATGTTCAAGTCCCAAATCTGCAACTTTTTGATTCATCAAGCCAGCAAAACCTTCAAGTGAACCAGAAACGTGATAAGCAAGAACATTTGCAGCATCATTTGCAGAATGAACCATCATAACCTTTAGCAATTGTTCTACAGTAATTTGCTCTCCAGCCTGAAGTGCAGCAACAGAATATCCAGAAGGTATTTGAGAAATAGCCTCATATGGAACAGTTACCACATCATCTAAATTACAATTTTCAATTGCCAAAATAGCAGTTAAAATTTTTGTTGTACTAGCAGGATACATTTTCCTTTCGGCATCCTTAGAAAATAAAACCTTTTCACTAGAACTATCTATAAGAACGGCACTTTCTGCCGATATATTTACATCATTTGAATCTGCATAACTTGCAGAAATATTAAAAAATAAACTTAGTATAAATATTATTACAAAAAAATTTCTTAATTTCATTATCAGATTAATCCTTCCTACATTGCAACATTTATAATATATATTAGTAACACTATACAATTTTTCTAATATATAAAACTACCTTTTAATATATAATAAATTAAGAAAAATATCAATAGAAAAATTAACATAAAGGAGGAAAAAATTGAAAAAAATAAATTTTAAAATAATTTTAATAATTCTAATAGTAACAATTGTTGGTATTACCACATATTACTTTAAAACAAAAGATGAAAGCGTTGAAAACATTGAAGTTGAAGAGACAAATACACAGTCACAAGAAACAAATACAGAAGAAAATATAGCAGTAGAAAATAAGATAAAAGTATACATAACTGGTGAAGTACATAATCCAGGGTTATACGAAATAGCAGAAAACAGTAGAATAGCAGACGCAATAGAAGTAGCAGGAAATCTTACGGAAAACGCTTTTATAGACAAAATTAATCTTGCATATGTGTTAGAAGACGGAATGAAAATATACATTCCGAATAAAAAAGACAAAAATGACGTTACAGACGAAACAACAACATATGTAACAAAAGAAACAGACGGACAAATAGTATCAGGAAAAAGCAAAAATTCAGGTGGTAATACAAATGAAAAATCAAGCACAACAAGTAATGCAACAAAATCCAGTACTGCATCAACAAAAAGCACAGAAAAAATTAATATAAATTCTGCAACTCAAACAGAGTTAGAAACTTTACCAGGAATAGGTAGTTCAACTGCTCTAAAAATAATAAACTATAGAAAAGAAAATGGAAAGTTCAAAACAATAGAAGAAATAAAAAATGTAAAGGGAATAGGGGATGCAAAATATGAAAAAATAAAAGAATTAATAAAAGTCTAAAGCAGTAAAAAAGTAACCGAAAATAAAAAACTGACCGAGCATTATAATAAAAAATACTTGAAAAAATAAGCAAAATCGTATATAATATGAAAAAAAATAAAAGAGGTAATGAAAAATGGGATTAAGAGACATAAAAGTTCCAAAGATGAAATTCAAAAAAATGAAAATGGACGTAATGGAAGAATTAAACGAAATAGACTACGAAAAACTAGAAAAAAAGAATCTAAAGAAAAAAAGAGAAACACCATATGAAGACATGACACACTACAAAACAGTAAGGGAATTTTTCTTAAACACAGTAGAAAAATATCCAGAAGAAGACTGTATACTAGAAAAACCAGACCACAAAACACCGTACAAAATAACAACATACAAAGAATTCAAAGAAGACGTATTTGGCCTTGGAACGGCATTAACAAATGTCCTAAACCTAAAAAATAAAAGAGTAATCATAATTGGAGAAACACAATACGGATGGTATGTATCATACATGGCAATGCTATGTGGAGTAGGAATTGCAGTACCAACAGACAGAGAATTACCACTAAACGAATTAGAAAACATAGTAAAAAGATCAAGAGCGTCAGCAATAATATATTCACCAAAAAAAGCAGAAGACATCAAAAAAATAAAAGAAGACATTCCAGAAGTAGAATATTTTATTGAAATGAAATCAGAAAACAAACTAGAAGACAAAGAAGTTGGATTACAATACTTAATAGATTTAGGAAAATCAATAATAAAATCAGGAGACAACAGTTTCGAAAAAATAGAAATAGACCCAGAAGAATTCAAAATACTATTCTTCACATCAGGAACAACATCAAATGCAAAAGGAGTAATGCTAAACAACAGAAACCTAGCAGAAAACATCAATGCAGTAACAGCATATGTAAAACTATATCCAATAGACATGCTATTTTCAGTATTACCATTACATCACTGCTATGAATCAACAATAGGATTTTTACTACCAATGGCAACAGGAGCATCAATAGCAGTATGTGAAGGACTAAGATACATAGTACCAAACTTACAAGAAGCACATCCAACAGCAATTTTAACAGTACCATTATTAGTAGAAAGTCTATACAAAAAAATAAATGAAAAAATAGTAAAAAGCAAAAAAGACAAAATGGTAAACACAATGATATCAGTAACAAACGCACTAAAAGGAGCAGGAATAGACATCAAGAAAAAAGTATTCAAAGAAATATATGACAACTTAGGAGGAAGACTAAGAATCATAGTATCTGCAGCGGCTCCAATAGACAAAAAAGTTGGTAACTGGCTTGAAGATATAGGAATCACATTCCTACAAGGATATGGACTAACAGAAACTGCACCAATAGCAGCATTAACACCAGAATACAAGCCATGTGTAGGTTCAGCTGGTAAAGCAATAGTTCAAGCAGACATCAAAATAAAAGACCCAAACGAAAACGGAGAAGGAGAAATCTTGATAAAATCACCAACTTTAATGTTAGGATATTATGAAGATGAAGAAGAAACTAAAAAGGTAATAGACGAAGACGGATACTTCAATGCAGGAGACATCGGATATATAGATGATGATGGGTACATCTTTATAACAGGAAGAAGCAAAAACGTTATAGTAACACAGAACGGAAAAAATATATATCCAGAAGAAATCGAAATGCTATTAGACAAAGTAGATGAAATAAAAGAATCTATGGTTTATGGTAAAAAACCAGAAGCAAATAGCAGAAGAGAAGAAAAAGAATTGATTATTACTGCAAGGGTTATTCCAGATTATGACAAAATCAAAGAACTACATGGAGACCTTTCTGAAAAAGAAATTTACGATGTGATTTGGAAAAATATCAAAGAAGTAAATAAAAAATTGACTTCTTACAAAGCAGTTAAGGCTCTTGAGATTAAAGAGGGAGAGTTTGAAAAAACTTCTACTATGAAAATTAAGAGATATAAAGAATTGAATAATAATAAATAGAAAAAGAGGGATCGTGGGGGACCACAGAAAATCCCTCTTTTTGTGTAGTAATAAATGTTTTTAGATAAAAGGATGGGGATTTTTAGGAAGATATTAAATTAGGAAATTTTGCAATAAAAAAAACACCTATTAAAAAGTAGATGTTTTGTATTTTGGTTGCGGGGGATGGACTCGAACCACCGACCTCAGGGTTATGAGCCCTGCGAGCTGCCAACTGCTCCACCCCGCGATGTGTTGACTAATATATTATACAACTTTAAAATTGAATTTGTCAATACTTTTTAGAAAATTTACAAAATTTTCCGGATGTTATGTTATCATTCACAGTCTATAAAATTATTGTTTGTGAACTGTAACAATTTTTTATATTCTAGGAAAGTTATCATAGTATGATAACTTTCTGTAGAAGATAAATATGGCAGAAATTAGATTTTGTAGCAGTTTACACTGCATACAAAATCTTAATTCTGGTTTTTTAAATAATATATGAAAAATTTTATAAATTTATAGAAAAAAAGAATATATATGATATAATAACTATAGACAATTATGTCAAAAAAAATACCAAAAGAAAAATGAGGTAATTATGAATAAAAAATTTGATATAGAAAAATTTAATATAATAAATGACGAAGAAAACTACTACTTCTTTAGGGTATTAGAAGACGGAGATATTGAAGACTTAGAAAAAGGTATAATTTCAATAGACGAAAACAACCACATTTCAAAACTAAGAACCGATAGAGAAAGATGGAACGAAAAAAATAAAGGACAAGCAATATATTCTGAAAAAAGTAAGATATCTTTAGAAGAAATATTTTCGCACATCAAAATGCATTACAGTCTTCAAACAAATTGTATATCTCTTTCAAGCAATGCAAATGTTGTAAGAACATATGAAGACATGTTTAGTACAAAATATGTAATGATAAAAGTTCCCAAAAAAGAAATGGGAGAAAAAGTATATAATGCCGGACAATATATGCTTGACGAAGTAGAGAAAAGAGTAAACGAAACAATACAAAGTGGTAATATATCAAATGAGATACTTAATGATATAAAAACAATAGATGAAGCAACAGATGAAAAAGTAATAAAAGAATTAATAAAAACAAGATATAAATCTCCAGTAAAACTTGATTCTTCAAAAGCTAAAATAAAAGATGGAATTATATATAAAGCACCACATGCTAGAATAAGTAGTTATCAATCATTAAATAAAAAGCAATCACTAGAAAAAAATAAAATAATTGCAAAATTAACAGTATTAGAAAATAAAAAAATAATGAGTCCAATTATTAAGAATTCGAAAAATAACAATTTATTGATTCAGACTATTGGTAGTGCATTTTCATCTAGTGAGCAAATATATTATGGAGGTATAAAAGGGGAACAAATACAAAGTATATCTAAAGAAATAGTGGATATGTTTGGGTTGGTTCAACAGATTCAAGATGTAGATAAAAATATAGTTAATGATTTAAAAAAGGAAGTTATTAACTTTGTTAATAGTGGAAAAAACATTGAACAAACAGACTTAAATTACGATTATACAGTCAAAGATAACATATCAATAGAAGAAATGTATGAAATGACAAAAGGTAAAGTTGAATATGGTAATGCAAATTCTATTATTAAAAATATGTTCTATTTATCAAGAGGGCAAAATAATGCAAGAAAAATTGCAAATATTATAGAAAAAATTGTGGAAAACAATTCAAAATATGAAGATGCAATAAATTATATAAAAGAAAAAGGATTTGTGGTTGAACCACAGATAATAACAAGACAAAATAAAATAGGACAACAACTTAGCGAATCAGTTAATCTAAATTTAAAAGAAAATGAAAAACAATTAGTAGAGGAAATAAGAAGTTTATCCAATAATGAACAAATGCAAATTATTGAAAACGGTGGATTTGTAAATACCAATGATATAATTACAAGATGTTTTAGTAAAAGTCAAGAAGAAGACCAAATACAAAGAGATAGATACTATGCTGAAGCTATAATTTCTCAGTATGATTGGAAAAGTATTGGTATTGAAGAATTTAAAATTGCAGAAAGAAATGAACTAATAAAAAGATTACAAGAAAAAAATTGTATAGATATATATAAAGATTTAAAAGAATCAAATATTCCAGAAAAAGAAATACCAACAGTTTTATTAAATATTGCAACAAGAGAAGGAATTTATGATGAATACAGAAATGGCAATTTAGAAAATCTGCTAAATGAAAAACAAGATATATTAAAAGGAAATATAAATATTGATATAATTGAAAGATTTTTAGGATACAATGACGTTGAAAATACAAATATAAGACTAAAAGATTATCAACAAAGAGCTAACAATAATATAAATGAGATTTTTAAAGATAAAAAATTTGCACAAGTTATTTTACCAACAGGTTCAGGAAAAAGTTTTGTAGCACTTACTCAGATGATAAAATATGCAAACGAACATCCAGAAGAAAAAATGCTTTATATGGCACCACAAGACGAAATTATAAATCAAATAAAAAATTATATTGTCAAATATGTCCATGGAAAAAAAGATACAGTTGGAAAAACAGAAGATGAAATAATAGCAGAAGTATTTCCAAATATTGAATTTACAACATATCCAAATTTGATTTCAAAAGGTGGAAAAGAGATAATAAAAAAACAATATGGGTTAATTATAGCAGATGAACTTCATAGAACAGGTGCAAAAGAATGGGAAAGTAGTATAGATAAGCTATATGAAAATCAAAACGAAAATGTAAGAGTTTTAGGGATTACTGCAACACCGGTAAGAGATGTTGATGGAAGAGACATGGCAGAAGAAAATGCTAGAAAATTAGGATATACAGACGAAGAAATAAAAAACAGAAAACATATTGCATCAAATATGACACTAGAAAATGCTATCAGAATGGGATATGTAGTAAATCCAAAATTAGTGTATTGTAAATATGATTTAATTACTTCTGGAAAATTAGATAAATTAAAAGAAAAAATAGAAGATATAGATGATGAATCAAAAAAAGAAGAAAAAATAGAAAAATATAATGAATTAAGAACAAAAATAAACAAAGAGATTGATGAGGAGATTGGAGAAGAAGCAAGAAAAAAACTTGAAGAAGATGCAAGAAAAAATCTTGATAGTGGATTTGGAAAAGAAGAAATTATAAGAAAAAATGTAAAAAAAGGCGGAAAATATATAGTATTTATTCCAGTCACAGACCAAGGAAAAATAGAAGATGAAGATGGAAACAAAATAGGTGAAAAAACAGGAGAAGAAAAAATAAAAGCCTATCAAAACTATTTAACACAAGTTTTTAAAGACACAGATATTACTCCAAAATGTAATTCACTACTTGGAAGTTATAATAAAGAAAAAAACGAACAAGAATTAAATGAATTTGAATCAAGAAATACTGACGAAACAAGTTTTATGGTTGTAATGAATAAGGCTAATGAAGGGCTACATATGGATGGAATAGACGGAATTGTATGGCTCAGAGCATTAGACGAAAATTCAAGAATTTTATATTTACAACAATTAGGAAGAGCAATTTATGCATTAGATGAAGATAACCCAGTATCAGATGATAAAAGACCAGTAGTTATAGACTTGGCAAATAATAGCTTAACGGTGAATATAGAAAAAGATTTTAAAAATATAGAAACCATTGATGATTTAGAATCATTAATTATTGTTACAGAATGGATAGAAATGCATGGTGGAATATTACCAAGTAGCACAAGTTCAAACAAACAAGAACAACATTATTATGCAATTTTAAGAAGAGTCCAAAATAAATATAACAAATACTTAAATGGGTTTGAAAATTTTGAAGAATTAAACGAAAACGAAAAAGAGCAAATACAAGAAATTATAGAAATAGGCACTAGTATGGACTTATGGAATATTGAATTACCACCAATTCCTAAAACAAGAGGGATAAAAAAAGATGTAGATCCTTTTGAAATAACTGGAGTGATAAAAGATTATGTGGATATAAATGAAGAAATAAGTGAAATTAAATCCAAATCATCAGTTGAAAACTTTATAGAGAAACTACAAAAATTACAAGAAATAGGGGTAGATATTTCAAGATTAAAAACAACAGATACAATACAAACATTAGTCCAGAAATCAGGAATAAGTGAAGAAAAAATAAAAGAAATAGGTTTAGAACCAAAAGATAAGATAGGTCAAACTAAGATTAATATTACTCAAGCATATAGAGGAAAAGGGCAATCTACCCCGCCAACAGAAGAACAAGTAAAAATATTGTTAGATATGGGAATTAATTTAGAAAAACAAGAAAGAAATGTAACACAAGAATTTATAGAAAAACTGCAAAAATTAAAAGAAATAGGAGTAGATGTTTCAAGATTAAAAACAACAGATACAATACAAACATTAATAAGAATATCAGGAATAAGTGAAGAAAAAATTAAAGAAATAGGTTTAGAACCAAAAGATAAGATAGGACAAACTAAGAGTAGTATTACTAAAGCATATAGAGGAAAAGGGCAATCTACCCCGCCAACAGAAGAGCAAGTAAAAATATTGTTAGATATGGGAATTAGTTTAGAAAAAAAGAAAAAAACAGGGCAAGACATTGGAAAAGCAACATTTGATGCTAGTGCAGAAAAATGCGATGAAGCACAAGAAGTATTAGATAGGCTAGTAGAAAAAGCAAAAGAAGGAGGAATTATACATGGTAGCAACTAATTACAAAAATGCATTTAAAGAAGTATATGTAATACTAGACAGTTTAGTAGAAGAAGATTACAAAAAAATTCCTCCAGAATTAATTGAAACCATTTATCGAAATATGAACCAAGATTATAAATATGAACTAGATGAGGAACAAGAATTATCTACTCAAAAAATGTTACCAGAAACAAAAGCAATTCTATTTAATATATTTAGAGATTATTTATCAACAGAAGAACAAAAGCAAAAAATAATTAGAATGCAAAAAGAAGAAAGACAAAAAAATGAACTAAAGAAAAGAGAACAATATAATACAGATGTATTTGCAAATAAAGAACAAACAAACAATCCTGAAATTCAGAAAGAACAAGTAAGCCTGATAAAATATAAAGAAAGCATATTAAAAAAAATTATAAATAAAATAAAAAATATTTTTAAGATAAAATAAAATTGTTTGCTAATTTTAGCAGACAATTTTTTGTATTTTTATTATATTTATGATATAGTTAAATAAAAGTGGAGGAAAATATGAAATTTTTAGAAGAAAAATTAGAAAAACAATATGGAACAAAAATCACAAAAGAAATAATAGAAGAATATCAAACAAAAAGAAAAACAACACTAAGAATAAACACAATAAAAAGCAACATAGAAGAAATAAAAAAAGAACTAGAAAAAGAAAAAATAGAATATGAAACAGTAAAATGGAGCGAAGAAGCACTAGTAATAAAAAATGCAGACGAAAAAACAATACAAGAAATGGAAATATACAAAAACGGAAAAATCTATTTACAAAGTCTATCATCAATGTTACCACCAATAATACTAGAACCAAAAGAAGGAACAGACATACTAGACATGGCGGCAGCACCAGGAGGAAAAACAACGCAAATAGCCGCACTTACAAATAACAAGGCACACATAACTGCATGTGAAAAAAACAAAATAAGAGTAGAAAGATTAAAATACAATGTAGACAAACAAGGAGCAACATGTGTGTTCATAATGCCAAAAGACTCAAGGTTTATAGACGACTTTTTCTCATTTGACCAAATTTTGTTAGATGCTCCATGTAGCGGAAGCGGAACATTAGACTACAATGATGCAAATGTAGAAAAATATTTTACAGAACAGTTAATAGAAAGGTCATCAAAGACACAAAAAACATTATTAAGCAAAGCGATAAAATTACTAAAACCAGGACACGAAATGGTATATTCAACATGCTCGATATTAGATTGCGAAAACGAAGATGTTGTGTCATCAGTTATAAAACACGGAAACATAGAAATTGTTCCTATAAACTTTGAAGGAATGGAAGAATTACCAATACTTCCAACAAAAATTTCTGGAACTCTATGTGTAAAACCGACAGAATTATATGAGGGATTCTTTGTTGCAAAAATAAAAAGATTATAGTATTATCAAAATCAAAAAACACTACGGAAAAAAAGCAAAAAAGCAAAAATATTACAAAAAATGCCAAAATGTAATATTAATATAAAAAAAAAATAATAAAAGGAAAAAATAGGCAGAAAACGCAAAAATCCGTAAACAAAAATAAAAAAAACACAAAAACAAGTGCAGTTGACACTTGTTTTTTTATATTTATAATATTAAGAAAGAACGCGAAGAAAAGCAAGCAAAACAAACAAGAACAACAAAGCAAACAAAATAATAAAAAAACAAATAAACAAAACAAGAAAAATAAAAGAAATGGAGGAGGAAAACTGTGAAAACAAAACAAAAAGAAACAACAAAAATAATAACAACAATAATAATAGCAACAATAATAATATTAAACACAATATGCACACAAGCAGCCTCTATTTCAGTAACACCAACAGAAAACCAATACTTAGAACTAAGAGCAACAACAATAAACACAATGGACAACCAAGACAAACAAATAATATTCGAACTCTGGGGGCATGACATAGAATTCAAAGGATTCGACGTCAGATTCACATACGACACAAGCCAATACACCCCATCAAATATAGAAACAAATGCAGAAACAGAAGACGAAACAGAATTCTTCAAATTTGAAAAAGAATTCACAGACTCATTAGAACTATTCACAATACCATATGATGGACAAGAAAAAGGCGGAATGAGAGCAATAATCTCATTTAATCCGCCAGTAACAGAAACAGAACACATAAAAAACAAAGAAAATGTAGGAATGATAGTAGACACAGGTGGAGACGTATTAATAGGAAAAATGAGTTTCAAAATGAACACAAATAAATTTGATATAAGCAGTTTCAAACTAGAAACATCAAACAATAATAGTCCAAAAACAGGAATAAAAATAAATGTAGACGGAGGAAAAACATACTACGAAGACCAAACATCATTCAGATTCACAGACAAAACAGAATCAAAAAACGCAGACCTAAGTAATATCATATTAAGTAAAGAACAGCAAGTAACAGAAGAAGAACAAGAAACTAAATATAAAGAATACGAATACACACCAAAATTTGACAAAAACACACAAGACTATGAACTAAGCCTATTAGAATACATGGACAGCATAGACTTAATAGCAATAAAAAGTGACGAAAAATCAACACTAAAACTAAAAATAGCAAAAAGAGACGAAAAAGGAAATGCAATAAAAGACGAAAACGGAAATATAACATATGAAGAAAAAGACATAACAAGCGGAGAAAAAAATGAAATCACACTAAACAAAATAGGCGAAGAAGACACACAAATAACAATAGTAGTTATAGCAGAAGACACAAGAGTCAAAAAAGAATACCATATAACAATAAAAAAACCATATGGAACAATAAAAGGGAACATAAAAACACTGCCAACAGAATCAACGGGAATATATAAAGCAACAATAAGAATATATAAATCAGAAGACGTAAGCAAAATAATAGACTGGGGAACAGTAGAAAACGGAAAAACAGACACAATACACGAACAACTACTAGAATTAGGATCAAAAGACGAAGATACAAAAGATGATGGAACATATGAAATATATGTAATTCCAGGAACATACGATATTTTACTAGATAAACCAGGATACCTAGATCATATATACACAAAGCAAACAGTAAACGAAGGAGAAACTATAGACATAGGAGAAAAAGAACTAAAAGCAGGAGACATAAACAAAGATCGGAGTAGTGCAAATACTTGACTTAACAGCACTTATGAGTGTATATGGAAAAGATTCAACCAGTGATGAATATGAACAAAAATACGACTTTAATGATGACAAAGAAATACAAATACTAGATATGTCAACATTAATGTCAAACTACTCAGAAGGAAGAGAAATAGAATAAAAATGAAAGGAAAGGGAAAAAGAAAAATGGAAAAATTAAAAGAAAAAACCAAATTTTTCACAAAAACGAAAATATGTGCACTAATGCTTTTAGTAGCAATAATAACAAATATGTTCTCACCATATAGCGTACTATTGCAAGAATCACAAGCAGCAACTCCTGCAGCCGGAGAACCATATTATGAATTATCTATAAGACCAATAGATGATGTAAACACAGTTGATGAAGACAATTGGACGGATGAAACATATTACTATTATTATGATTACTATCAAGGAACAGTTGATACAACAGACAACTATTCTGGAACAAGAGTAGTATTCATAGATTTAAAAGTAAAAGGAAGCTCAACAGTAAATGGAGCAGATATAAACTTAAAATATGATAATAGTAAATTGATACCTGCACAAGAATCATATACAGGATCAGGAAAAAATAAAAAATACTTTATACAAAATGCCACAGGATTTACAAACTCTAATTCAAAATCAAACCAAGATTTTGCAACAATAGGTTGGGGAACGCAAGCAATTAACGAATTATACACAGATGAAAGCAGAATTAGAACAGGTGGAGCAGTAGCCCCAGGACAACAATACATATCAGATGGAGAAGTAGTAGGAACATTCATGTTTAAACTAGCAGATGGAATGACACTAGAAGACCTAGACACATCAACATTTTCATTAGTACCAGCAACAGGATTAAGCGAAGGACTACAAGTAGTATACTGGCCAAATGGAGTACAAAAATCAGTAGTAGGCTCAGACTACCTAAAATTTGATGGATTTGCAACAAGTGCAAAGAAAACACTAACAAATATAGCAATAAAAACACAACCAACAAAAACAGAATACTATAATACAGAAAAATTAGACCTTACAAATGGTGTTTTAACAGCAACATACAGTGACAACACAACAGAAGACATAAACATGAAAGACGCATTGACATCAGGAGACTTAACATTAGGTGCAACAACTGCAAACGCAAACAAAAAAACAACATTAAACTATCAAGGAAAAACAGTAGACTTTTCATATTACTTATTAGATAGTATAAATGTAAACAAACAATTAACAAAAATGAATTATGAACACGGAGACACAATAGATTATACAGGTGGAGAACTAAACGCAGTATACAAAAATGCAAGTGGAGTATCCAAAACAAAAGTACTAAAGATTAAAGATAGCATAGCCTCAAAAGAATTAACAACAAGTGCAACAAAAGCAAATGTTGACAAACCAACAATAACATATACATATCATTATAAAACAGCAACAATGAACTTAAGCATAACAGACCCAGTAACAAGCATATCAATAACAAAACAACCAACAACATTAACATATAATGATGGGGATACAATAAACTTAACAGGTGGACAAATTACACCAAGAACAAAAAGTGGAAAAAGTTTAACAGCAGTAGATATGACAAACAACAAAGTAACAGTAAACAAAAAAGTTGCAAGCATAAATGATGTACCAGCAGCAAGCAGATGGACAATTGCCGGAGGAGATGGATTACAAGCAGGAAATCAAACAATAACAGTAACATACGAAGGAAAAGCAGCAAATTTTGACATAGTAGTAAATGATACTATATCAAGTGTATCAGTAACAACACAACCAACAGCAAGTAACAAATATGGAACACCAGCAAATCAATTAAAATTTGATGGTGTAGTTGCAACAGTATCAACAACAGGTGGAGGAAAGTTTACAGTTGGAGCAAATTCATTAAAAATAGATACGTCAAAATATAATCCAAACACACTAACAGAACAACAATTTAGTGTAAGTTATGGAACTGAAACGGCAACAAATAAAATAAAATTAACATTAAAAAATTATGCAACAGGTGTTACTGTAAAATTCCCAACAACACAATTTAATTACAACACAACACTTGATGAAGTAATAGAAGACGCAACATATGTAGAAAATTATGCAGATGGAACAAAAAGCATAGACAAACCAATAGCAAAAAGTATGGTAAGTGGATATGTACAAAGACCAGAAGCATCACTATTTGATACAAAACACCAATATGACGAAAATTTAACAATAACAACAGGAGAATTTACAAATAATCAAATAGTAACAATAAAAGATATATTAAACAATATATCAATAGGAACAAAACCAAATAAAATAACATTTGGATATGGCGAAACATTCACTTCAAATGGTGGAGTAATAAATGGAAATTACGCAAGTGGAGCAATTGCAAAAATATCAATAGGAAATAGCAATGTAACACTTACAGAAGCGGATGAAAGCCCAATAAACATGAGTCCAGCAGCAAGTGAGTTCACAAATGGAAAAGCAACAAAAGCAATAAAAGTAACATACACAGAAAACGGAAAACAATACACAACAACATATAATATAAAAATAGAAGACGAAATAAGCAAAATAGAAATGGTTACAAATCCAAAAAGAGAATACAAATATAAAGAACCACTTTCAACTGCAAATGGAACAATAAAAGTAACTTACAAATCTACATTAACAGATACTATAAAATTAGAAGATGCAACAGTTACAGAAACAAGTGGAAAAGCATTTGACAACACAATATTAGGAACAAGAAATCTAACAGTAACATATGGAGGAAAAACAACAAGTTACGAAGTAAATGTAAAAGACTATGTAACAGGAATAAGCATTGCCCCAAATGCAATAACTGGAAAATACAATAGTGAATTACAAGATCTAATTAACAATAATAACATTATGTACACAATCACATATGCAAAAGCAGGAGCCAAAACCCCAGTTGCTCTAGCAGAAAGCATGGTAAGTGGATATAATAAAACAAGCGTAACAGATCAAACATTAACAGTAACATATGTAGACTCTGATGCAACAAGTGGAACAAAAACACAAACATTTAAAGCAAACTTAAAGGTATCATTAAGTAACCCAACACAATCAATAGCAATAAAAACACAACCAACAAAAACACAATACGGATACGGAGATACAATAGATTTAAGTAACGGAAAAATAACAATAACAAAAGCAAACGGAGACACAGAAGAAAAAGAACTAACAGACAGTAGTGTAAAAGTAACAGAAACAGACGGAAGCACAGTAGACTTAACCAAAGTAACATTTGGAAAAGACAACACAGCAACAAAAACAATAAAAGTAACATATGACGGAAAAGACACAACATACCAAATAAAAGTAACAAACAAAATAACAGGAATCAAAATGCACACAACACCAAAAGTACAATACAATGTAAATGATGCAATAGATTTAACAACAAACGGAAGCAACCCAGGAGAAATCTTAGTAACAAGACAAACAGGAACACCAAGTGTAGTAAGCATAAAAGACATAAACGTAAAAGTTACAGGATTTGACTCAAGCAAAGAAAACACAAAACTACCACTAACAGTAAGTTATACAGAAAATGGTGAAACAAAAACAACAACATACAATGTATCAGTAAAAGATACAGTAACAGCAATAAGCATGAAAAAAACACCAAGAACAGAATACAAATACAATGAACCATTAGACTTAAGTAATGGAACAATTACTATAACAAAAGGAAGTGGAACAAAAGATATTGCCATAACAGAAAACATGGTAAGTGGATATGATCCAACAAAATTAGGAAAACAAACAATAACAATAACATACGGAGGAAAAACAACAAGTTACGAAGTAAATGTAAAAGACTATGTAACAGGAATAAGCATTACCCCAAATGCAATAACTGGAACATACAATGACGAACTAGAGGCATTAATAAATGAAAATGATATTATATACACTGTAACATATGCAAAAGCAGGAGCAACATCCCCAAGAGCTCTAACAGAAAGCATGGTAGCAGGATATAATAAAACATCATTAACAGCCCAAAACTTAACAGTAACATATACAGACAAAGATGCAAATAGTTACACAAACGGAAAAACATTTACAACAACATTAGGAATAAAACTAGACAACAACGTTGCAAAAATTACAATAACACCACCAACAAAAGCAGAATACAACCATGGAGACAAAATAGATTTAACAGGTGGAAAAATCACAGTAACATATACAGATGGAACAACAAAAGAAGAACCAATAACATCAGCGGTAATAACAGAAAAAGATGGTGGGGCATTAAATATGAACCCAACAATCTCAGAATACGGAAAAGACAATAAATTAAGTAAAACATTAACATTAAAATATACAGCAAAAAACGGAGTAACAGGAACAACAAGTTACCCAATAACAATAGCAAATACAATACAATCAGTTGCTATAGACACATTACCAACAAAGGTAAAATACAACATAAAAGACACATTAGACACAACAGGTGGAAAATTAAAAATAACCAGAGCAACAGGAAAAGCAGAAACAATAGACATTACAAAAGACATGGTAAGCGGATTTGACTCAAGCAAAGAAAACACAAAATTACCACTAACAATAAGTTATACAGAAAATGGAGTTACAAAAACAGCAACATATACTGTATCAGTAGAAGATCCAATCACTTCAATGACATTAAAAACAACTCCAAAAACAGAATATAAATATGGAGAACCATTAGATATAAGTAATGGAGTAATTACAATTGTAAGACCAAGCGGACCAGAAGACAAACAAATCACAAAAGAAATGGTAACAGGATATGATCCTACAAAATTAGGACAACAAGAACTAACAATAAAATACGGTGGACAAGAACTAAAATACAAAGTCAATGTAAAAGACTATGTAAAAGGAATAGTATTAACACCACCAGCAAAAACAAAATACGAATATGGAGAAAGCCTAGACTTAACAGGAGGAAATATACAAAAAATAATGGCAAGTGGAACTGCTACAACCCCAATAGCACTTACAGATAGCCAAGTAAAATTAAGTACATTTAATCCAAATAAAGAAGGAGCACAAACCATAAACGTAGCATACGAAGGATTTACAGAAAAGTTCGGAGTAATAGTAGAAGACAATCTACAATCAATAAAAATAAAAACTGAACCAACAAAAACAAAATATAAATATGGAGAAGCACTTGATATAACAGGAGGACAAATATCTGCAATAAAATCAAGTGGAAAAGCAGAAAATATTGATATTACAACAAGCATGGTATCAGGATATAATCCTAACAAATTAGGAAAACAAACAATAACAATAACATACAAAGGAAAAAAGGCACAATATAATGTAGAAGTAGAAGACTATATAAAAGACATAAAACTAACAAATCCAAACAAACTAATATACAAAGTAAATGAAAAAATGGATTTAACAGGAGGAAAAGTAACACCAGTAATGGCAAGTGGAATAGCATCCCCAGCAATTCCAATGACAAACACTGATGTGACAATAACAGGATTTGACACAACAACAGTAGGAGCAAAAATAGTAAAAGTATCATACAAAGGAATAAGCAAAACATTTGGTATAACTGTAGAAGACGGATATAGTGAAATGAAAATAAAAACACTACCAACAAAAACAGAATACAAATATGGAGAAAGCCTAGACCTAACAGGTGGTACAATAGAAATAACAAAAGATAGTGGAACAAAAGAAACAATAAACATTACAAAAGACATGGTATCTGGATGCAATTCTAAGAAATTAGGAGCACAGATATTAACAGTAACATACCAAGGATTAACACAACAATTTGTTGTAAAAGTAGAAGACTATATAGCTAGTCTAAAAATACAAAAACCTACAAAAGTAGAATACGAATATGGAGAAGACATAGAACTAACTGGAGGAAAAGTATCAATAATAATGGCAAGTGGAGCAATATCAGAAAGCACAGCAATGACAGGAGCCATGATAACAGGATACAATCCAAAAGCAGAAGGAACACAAACAATAAAAGTAGAATACAAAGGATTACAAGGAAATTTCCAAGTAAAAGTAGAAGACAAAATAAAAGGAATATCAGTAAATACTGAACCAGACAAAACAGAATACAAATATGGTGAAAACTTAGACATAACAGGAGCAACAATCAATGTTGTAAAATCAAGCGGAATAACAACAATACCAGTAACCCCAAACATGGTATCAGGATTTAGTGCGACAACCCCAGGAACACAAATAATCACAATAACATATGGTGGATTTACAACAAAATTTGTAGTAAAAGTATCAGAAAAACAAGAAGAACCTAAACAAGATTATAACAAAAAAGAAGATAACAAAGATAATGGAACAAAAGAAGACAACACAACAAACAAAAATGAAGAAATAACAAAAGATAATAATTCTACAAAGAAAAACTATGTAGAAATAGAAAGAAATGATGTAACAGAAAATCAAGAACAACCAGAAGAACAACAACCAGAAGAAGAGGTTAAAGAACCAACAATAACAAAAGAAAACCCAACAAAAGTACCAGAGACAAAACCAACAGAAACACTTGGTGTAAAAGATGAAAAAACAGAAGACAAAGGAACAAAAGACAATAGTAGTAAACAAAAAGCCTCTATAATATGTCTAATTTCAGCAATATTACTATTAATATTACTATCAAGCAGACGTAATGTAAAAGTATATGTTAAAGAAAACGGAGAGTTTGTATTAGGCGGACTTGATAAAATAAGTAAAAACAATAAATACATAGATGTCGACAAGTATTTAGATGGAGATACTTACGAAAAACAAGTAAAAATCGTTCTAAGTGATTCAATATCAGAGAAATTAGATAAAGACAAAATTGAAATTAAACATAGAGGAAATAAAAAGAATTATAAGATAAAATACGAAGGAAAAGAGATTGAAATAATACTAAAATAAACAAATGTAATAAAACTCTACATAAAATGTAAAGAAAAATAATATATATATACTATACAAATAAATGGATTTATAATAATATATGTAGTTGTGTATTTTAAATATAAAAAATTATATATAATAGACGAATAGGCCTTATGTAAGGATAAATATGAGAGTGAAAAAGTAATCGCACGCATACAAAATTCTTGAAAATTCACTTCATGCGTGCGGAGTGGATAGGAAAGAATTTTGTAGATTACTTAAAATAGAACCAATAAGTTAATAAAAAGAGAAAAATAAACATATAGGTAAAAAACAGACCCGCATTTGGGTCTATTCGTCGTGCTCTTTAAAAATTACATGAAATTATGTACGCAATTATTAGTTAGTTACAGTTCACAGTCCATAAAAGTATTGTTTGTGTGTCCTCCTTCCGCCTGGGGGTAATTATATATATTTGAGATTT